>Ga0247833_1000187_pt1 | contig 108263 bp, 91 predicted proteins | sample LaCruzMarch2015__7_FD_187117 | JGI IMG/M metagenome (GOLD analysis project Ga0247833, IMG submission 187117) | Freshwater microbial communities from meromictic Lake La Cruz, Castile-La Mancha, Spain - LaCruzMarch2015_8m | ecosystem: Environmental > Aquatic > Freshwater > Lake | place: Spain...
TGATCCAGCACCTTTTGACCTTCAGGATTAACCACCCACCGACCCACTAATGGCGCATCCAAAAGAACATCCAGTTTAGCCTGATACTCTTTATCGGCTCCAGCAAACACCATCACCCGAAGACCCGACTGCCTTAAATAGCGGCGTGGGTTATTGGCAAAGCAAAGCAGACCGGCCACTGAACAAACGTTATTGCCCAAACCATCTGGAGCCATTAAGCCCAAGCCTAACAAACGCTTTTCCCATTCCTCATCAGTGGTCGGTATATCAGGATCCTTAATAATTTCAGCCAAATAAAAATTAAGGCGTTGCCTGTCCAAATGCTGCATACGAGTACCCGCAATCGGCAACACTTCAACATGCAATAAACCGCCGCTTTCAAACAAGCGTAATTGCTGCTCTCTTGAGGCTAGTTCAGATCGACTGCCCATGCGAATATAAACGTCTTCGCGCTGATTATGTTTGAGCATATAGGGTTTAGACAGGCCAGCAGCAATGGTGATGATAGCAACGCGCTTTTGATCATCTATTGTTAGCTCTTCATAAAAAGGAATTAATTGTGGATAGACTTTGTCTCTAAAGGTATTGAGTACCCATTCTTGCGTATTATTATGCTGAAGTCCGGTAATAGTTCCATCGTCTTCAACACCAATAAATATCCGCCCACCTTGTAAATTAGCCAGGGCAACGACTTCTTTGGCCAACTGCTCTGGACGCAGATCATCACGTTTAAACTCAATGCCTGAGTTTTCTCCATTGGCGATTATTTCCATTAGCTAAGTTCTAATCATGATTGTATTCCTTCAATATCTTATTTGTGGTGCTGGCTACAAGAATCACATCCATATTGACTACCTTTGACATTGACTTAACCGAGTCACCCAACTATCAAAATGATGACATTCTTGACGGATTTTATCTAAACCAATTGCCTTGGCAACGACACTGCCATCCAATACCTTTTTATAATAAGGAAAAATTTTAAGAATACGTTTAGAGGGGGCTGTATTAGGACTATTGTTAATATCTTCTGGTGTTGGAAACCGGTCTCGAATAGCTTGAAGTAGATTGATGTCCTTATCTTTATCAGTGACTGTGTTTTTAAACTGGCTGACATCAGAAAATAATAACGCTTCAAACTCATGCACGACCAAATTTGCTATAAATTGACGGGGACGATTAATGTCTTTTGCAAAAGCATCCTCTAATTTTTCTATAACTTGAGTTAAAAGCATAGTGTCTGAAATTTGTTCTTTTCCAGGAAAATCAGATGGTAACGCATAATAATCAAATAGGGTCGTCACAAAACAAGTGCTATCTTCAGTGCATAACGAAAGAACTTGATTATGTATTTTAGAATAACGAGTGACCCCACCTTTAAATTTTTTACTGGTGCGTATTAAAATGGGCGTTATATAAATTTCTTGTAAGTAAAAATAAGGTGCTAAATTATCTCTCACAAAAGTTTCTTCTGTTTGACCTTCAACTAATACCTTTATGCGTATCACCTTGACGGTCTCCCACCCAATAAATTTTTATTCCAAAGATCCCCTACGGTATATTCATCGAGCCAAAGTAAAAAGTCTTTTTCTTCAAGTCTTCGAAAGGATGAAACCCCTTTTTTACGATCAACGATCACTAAATCGTCAAGCGTAAATTCATTGATCAATTCAACAGATTGGGTTGAAACAATTACTTGATGTTGCATTGAGGCGATTTGAAGTAATGAGGCCAAAATGGTAATAGCATAAGGGTGTAAACCCAGTTCAGGCTCATCAATCAAAATAGTGCTTGGCATTAATTCATCAGGTTGTAAAAGAACCGTTGCTAAACAAATAAACCGTAAACTGCCATCAGAAAGTTCATGCGCTTTAAAGGGAATATCTCGATCAATTTCATGCCATTCAAGTTCAATCTTATCGGGATTGTTTGGAGAAGGTCGTAAAATAAAGTCTCCAAAAAAAGGCGCGACTAAACGTATCGTACTGATAATTCTTTTATATTCTAAATGAAAGTGACTTTTAAGATAATACAGAAACGCGGCTAAATTATAAGCGTCAGAGCGCAAAAATAGATTATCGTTAATACCGTGTAATTGCTTTACTCTAGCGGTATCACTGGTATCATGAAAATGATAGACCTGCCAACGCTTCATTCTTGGCAAAACACAATTATCAATCCCAGTGCCTGTTCCTTGTTCGACTAAACTTTCAAAGTGGCCTTTACCCAAAGATTTTTTACCTATCATATTCCAATAAAAATCTTCACTGCTAAACATAAGGCGATTATCTTGTGTAGGTTCTAATTGACAGTGATAGCTATTATTCCCAAAAGAAATTTCTACGTTTAGTTGATGGGTTTCTTTTCTACCGTAATGTAAAAGTGCATCAGGTCCACCCGCACGCCCTACAAATAATTGTAAGTTACCTGAAATGAGTTGATCGATTAACTTAAAGAAGCTAATAAAGTTAGATTTGCCGGCACCATTAGCACCAATAAGAATATTTAAACGCCCTAACTTAAGTCGGCAATCTTTTATAGACTTATAACCCGAAATTATTATCTCTGTGAGTTGATCAGCGTCGGTCACTGATTTATTCATAATCTACTATCCTTCTTTTCAGCCAGCTTTAAATGATGGTCATTAATCCTTGACCCTGCGCTTTCACCGTATTGTAAGCCCAGCGTATACCAGGGGGCGGAGGCGACATCATTGCCACGGTCTTTGGTCCATTTGATGTTGGGTTTGCTGCGTAGGATACCGGCCTCTTTTTTACCGACATCGGGGACGGACATAAAAGGCCGGATATTCATGCGCAAACCGTCATTGATATCGGGATTCCAGCCTATGGGTTGTTCAGCCAGCGATTTCCAGCGGACAAAAATATCGTAAGGCGCTTCACCTTCAAGGATGGTTTCTAAACGGGTTTTTAGTATTTGTGCGGCTTGCAAACGCAGTACGGCACCATCGATACCTTCTTTAACACCATGATCCTGGGTTCTTATCCAGTCGCCCAGATAGGTGTAGATTAACCGCTCCAGGTTTTGGCGATCCAGTTGATGGTAATTAAGCAAGGCATTAAAACCATCTGGCAAGCCATCCCAGATGTGCCAGATAAAGGGGCGATTTTGGAACAGTTTACAATGTTGTTCAAAAAACTTTTCTCTCAGCCAAAATCCCAGCGTTTTACCTGAACACTGCACTTCTGTTAATAACTTGTTGCGTAGTGACGCATTCCATTGTTCGCCAAACGCCGCCATTAATAAGGCTTCCAGACGTTCATCAGCGGCTTTCTCACCCCGCACTGGCGATAAGCAAACGATGCCATCATCATCGACAAAAGAAGCCAAGCTCTCACATTGGGCAAGCCATGCCCGTGCCTGGTCAGAAAGCGCCATGTCCTTGTCGGATTCAGCAGGCCATTGGTAACCTAAAAGACGGGCAACGGCCACTTGCAAAGGTGCTTCTGCGGGTGCGGGGTGACCGTGAAAAAGCCATTGGGTGGGGTCGTCCGAATAGGGTTTGGGTAGGCCGTTGGGGTATTTTTCTTGGGCAACTTGCGTCCAGCGTTCTAAATCAAACGGAACTTTAACCAAGGTCGCATTAGTTACATTTAGTTTTTGATCAATTTTTCGTACAGCTTCGTTATACTCTGGTGATGAGCAGAAGCACCAGATGGCAGGAACATCCATTTCATCCCTAGGAATAATAGGAGAACAACTTATATCAAAAAAATTGCCGTAATAAAGCGTGCAAGCTAACTCCCTCATCATACTTATTGCAATTCCTTTTTTTCCCCAAGCTAACTGACCTTGTATTCTTGAGCTTGGATTATCCGAATGAATTTTACCATTACTCTTCCAAAAAAAAATATATGACCTTCCTCCAAATTTTTTTGTAGAATCAACTGTATTTTGAAGATATATCCAAATATTATTTGGATAAACCACTTCCCAATAACTAAATCTAAATCTTAATGAATCTCCACCGTGCATTCCATTTGGTGCATTTGAAAACTTAGAAAGAAGATTTAACTCACCTAGATGATCTAGTGAAATTCTCACATCAGGATTATCAAGCTGATGGACTTGACTAACCACTGCCAACTGACCACTTTCTAAAACTTCCGCCTTTTCTCGAACTGTTTTTGGTTCGCTGGCATCAACACCGCTTAACAAATGTTTCATATTTGGAGCGGCTTTCGTCAAAGATAGCAAAATAACAAATGCACCCGCTGCCGCAGAACTTTCAAATCCATTTTCACCTAATCTTGCCAATAAGTTCCAGGTCACTTCTTTTAATAAATGTTCACGCTGTTTTTTATAAGAACTCAAAAACAACCAGTTCTGCGGCATCACCATTTGGGTAACACCGCCTTTGCTATTAAGCTCTAAACACCTTTCTAAAAATACATTGGCAATGTCGCCTTTGGCATTACTATAATGGCGTTCCGTAAAATTCTGTAATGCCTCACATTGCTTGCCACGACTCAAATACGGCACATTGGTCGCTATCAATTCATACTTTTGATTCAGTAAATCAACCGCCAGCGTTAAGCCTTTGGCGGCAATGACCGCTTCCTGATTTTCTGCGACTTCAAATTGTTGCAAGGCTCTATTTAATAAGGGTTGCAGGTCAGCGAAGCCATCACTGAGTAAATCGTTTGCAATGGATTTACCAGGGTCAATTAAACTGCCTAACAACGGGGCATCTTTAAAGGTGTTATATAAGGCTTCCATTCCATAATATAAACGCTCATCATCGCCTGCCAACGATAACCAGTCTTCTTTTTTGGCTTTAATGGATTGCCCGACCCAGGCGATATTTAACGAAGGCAAGGGCCGATAACCACTGGATTCGGGATAACGCCACGCTTCCAAGGCCACGGCAAAAGCGGCAATTTCCACACAACGTTGATCCAGTTCCAAGCCATGAATATTTTCAGAGAGCACCCGTGCAATGGCTTCATCGGCGCTTAGCCCTTCGGCTTTCATGCGCATCGGCACCAACATTAACAAAGTCGCCACCAAAAAATGCCCCGACCCGCAACACGGGTCCAACATTTTGAGTTCACTTAAGTTTTTTGGCCATTGCTCAAAGGTTCCTGCTGCTGGAATCTCTGTCTCTTTATATTCATCGTTCTCTTGGTCACTTTGTTCGGGTGCATAACGTAGATATTGAAAAGGCAGTAAGTCTTTATATTGAGGGTAATTACTCACCCACCACGCACCTAAACTGTTATCCAACAAGAAGCTGACCATATAAGGTTCTGTAAATAACTGGGTAACCGCCGATAATTCATCAGCACCAATTTTATTCCCTGACTTATTGACCTCGTCTTTCTTTTGCGTTTGCCAGTATTGATACACCCAACCCAAGCTGTCTGAGGCTTGAAAGGTTTCAGCATCTAAACCTTCTAATAAGTTTTCTAGTTCTCGTTGATGCTCCGGTGAGAAATGGATTGTTAACACCGGATTTTCAAGTCGAAATATCTGTGGCAACATCGCAGAAGCATAACGTCCTGCTAACTCCCAACCATCAACACCGACTTCATCTTCAGCCAGTTCAAAACAATCTTGTATAGATAGCGAGACGTCATCTTCATGCATTAATATATTATTCTCCGCCAGGAAACGGGCAAATAACATTCTGTGCCATTGCTCATAAGCAGTTTCTTGGACTAAGTGTTCAATACCTTGCTCTGAGTTGTCTTGTAGACTATCCCCCAACTGCCGGCCATGTGCTCGTAGTTTATTCCTCTGCTGACGCAGTTCATCTGATAAATGCTCACCTGGTTTACTGGCGCCAATAGATAATCGAACTAAAACTGAACGAGCTGCAGTTTCAGCCACAACACGAGCTTTGATAACGGTATTTTCCAGTTGTTTACGCAGCTTTTTATCTAGGGGTTGTAGACTCATATCCTTGTAGTGCCTCAGCTTATTTGCTTTTTTCAGGGTGGGATCAGTTTGGTATTCTTAGAAATCGTCTTTCGAGTAGTGAGGGCATGTCGCGTCTACCATCTAAAACAGCATGAATAAAAACCTGTTGCTGTTCAATTTGGTAAATAATTCGATAGCTAAAGCAGACGACTTGCAAATAGTCGATTATGCCTATTTCCTTTAGCTCATGAGGAACTATACCGCGCTCAGGGAAATTTTCTAACTAGAAACAAGTGCTTTCCAGTTCATCGATTAATGTTAGTGCTTTTTCTTTGCTATCGTTATAAGCAACATAATAGTAAATATCTTTAATGTCCTGTTCTGCCTGTTCGAGAATATTGATGTTGTAAGTCATTATTCTGCGTCAGCTATACTTTTTCTAATATCTGCAAATGCAGTTTTAATAGGTTTGCTTTTTCCTTCCTGCTTGGATTTTGAACTCATTGCCAATATTTTTAATAAGGCAAGACTGTCTTGAGTCGCTTCATAGCTGGCAATGTCTTGCAATACCGCTTTTGCTTGCCCATTTTGAGTCACTATGACGGGTTGATGGTTTCTTTCCAAATCAGCCAGAATAATACTGGCATCTGTTTGTAAGTAGCTTATAGGCTTGACTGCTTGACTTAATTTCATGGCCTTTCCTTATGATTGATGGGTTGATAAGTAATATTATCGCGATATTTTTTCACGGCGCTTATTAACTTTGCATTGGGTTCTGGCGGATTTTCCAGGGCATTAAAAAAGCAGTGGACATCTTTTTTACTCAGACGTAATAGTGTGTTCATTTTGCTCATTCGTTCAGTACGGTTAACAGTCATAACAGTTTTGCCTATTGGTACGTTGGGGATTAAACCACAAGCAGAGGCCCATTCTGTATATCCTTCAGCATCTGTTGCTCAACTTCTTCCAGCCACGCTTTAATATCGGCTTCGGTTTTTAAGGTTCTGCGCGGTAATTTAACTTGTTGTACTTTGGGTTCCAGTAACTTGGCGGCATCCATAGACGCAGAGTTAAACTTATTATTTTGTGCCTGAGTCCGGTCATTCCAATGTTTTATAGAGCAGGCTTCCAGGCTGTCAATCAGCTCATCAACGGTATTAACGCTAATAGCGTCGGGTTCGTTCAGATCATAGTTATCGAGAATCTGTTGCTGCTGATCGGGAGTTAGCTTCTGCCAGTTGGCATTCTCTTCAAGCTGCTCCTTGAGCAATTGATATTCTGAATTGAACTGACCACTAAGCACGGTAATCGCCTTACGCAATTTATCTGTAACTGACTTAACTTGTGACTCTACCGGGTCTGGGTCAGCTAATAAGCTTCGGTTACTGAGGATGGCATCGTATTGTATTTGTAGTTCTTCATGGAAAGCCAGACCTTTGCTGAGTTGTAATAACTGTTTTAAAGTATTCCAAGCGGGCAGTCGCTTAGCGATTTTTTCTGCGGTGTGTTGCCAGGTATCGAGTTGTTTTTTTAAGTCATCTCGCTGGTCGTAAAGTGCTAATAGCTGGGCATTACCTGATTCTTGGGTTAGGGTTTCCAATAATGCAGTATCTACTTTTTCTGGTTTGGGTGCTTCGCCACCCGCGCTTTCCCCAAGTTGTCTGGCTTTAAGAATAAACTCAGAAATTTTAGACAACTCTTCTTGGGGATTACATTTAATTCCCGTTTCAGTTAATAATTTTCTTATTTGTATAATCTGTAAGGGTTTGATGGTTATCGATTCAACGTGGAAACTGGCTTGGGTTAATTTACTGCGGTCTAAGGTTTTATTATTGACGGCTTGGTGAGTCGCATCTTTTGCTCTAATAACACCCGCTGCTAATAAGGCGAAAAGTCCACCATCAATGGCATCTTGCGACCAGCCATACGGGGCTGCTTTAAAGTTGTCTCTGATTTCTGCACCTTTTTTACTCGCACCAATATACTTTATGATTTCAGCACAGACGGGATGTTTTTCAATATCACTGCTGTAATCAACTGCTTCCAACGCATTTTCAGCGCCATCCTGGCGAGCACGATCATAGACTTTTCCCCAGCCACTGTGATCAGCTTTATCAAAATCACCATACAGTCTTACCATTGATGCCTTGGCGGCTTGTTCCAACTGGGCTTTTAAATTGTCAGCAAACACTTCAGTACCACCGGCCTGAAAGACTCTAACCCCTTCAATGATTTCTTTTAAAATAATATCTATATGTTTCTTGGCTTCATTAAGGCGAGTTTCCATAGCGATGCGGGCATCTTTACCTTCCGAAGTAGAGGACAATCCTCTGATATCCAAGGTGGTTTGCGCCGCTTCTCTAGTAATAAGTGCCTTATGCAGCTCTGATTTATTTCTTGCGGGAATATAAACATAAAGGGTTGGCATATCCTGATTGGCCTTATGCGCTTCTGCTAACAACGATTTTTCGTCATTTTGCCAGCCATCTTGAACCCATATATAGATTTTCTTGTTGGCGTCCTTAGGCACTTCAGCATCGAAGTTGAGCAATAGTGTTCTTTGCTCTTTGCTCTTGCCTTGGCTAATTTTTACTGCGGTAGCAAGTTCCTGTACTTTCTGATGCAGCAGGTCTTCTCGTTTATTCTCAATGCGCTGCATATTGCCAGAAAATTCTGCTTCTTGCTGACGATAGGTGTCATGCCACTGGCTACTTTCTTGGGTTTGTAAGCGATACTCCACACCACTGGACGTATCTAATGCCATTAACACCCCTTGCTCTTGCAGTTGCTGTAAGAGCAAAGGTATTTTTTTACGCAACTCATTACTGCCTGCGTTTAAATCTTCCAACAAAAGATCAGCCAGCATATGCTCGGTGGCACGAACACCAATATCCGCTAGGGCATCAGTGGGTAGTTTTCCTATCAGATAAATAAGTGCTAACAGCCGTGACTGTAACCGCTGCGCTTCAGTGCCTGCGGCTAACTTGCCAATCGTTTCACTGATTTCTTTAGAAATCATGCCTGTCTGCAATAGATTGTGCGCTATTTGTTCATAAATAAAATCAGCACCCATCACATAACCTAAAGGCTGACCAGCATTTTTCTGAATGGCCTCATGAATAACTTTAAGTTGATTACGCAGTTGTGAGACGGTGCCTGTGGTGTCAATTATTCTGAGTACTTTTTCCCAGAAGCGACGCCTGACTGGTAATATCGGATAATCAGAAACCATAATGGCTTCATCATCTTTATTGTGCTCTATTTTTGTGCCGCTCAGGTGTCTGGCTATTTCCCCCAAGTTTTTCGAGATAACCGCCTGTACTTCAGGTTTGGCGGATTCTTTTTTCTGAAGAATAATCTTACGAATGACTGATTCGACATCGACATCAGAAAGCTGCACGGGTATCTGAAAACGCCCCATTAATTTATTTAAAGATGCAGTACCCGATAGGGCATTTTGTCCTGTGGCGACAAACAGCAACTTACCACCGAAGTGTTTACTACAGGTTTCTGTGACTTCTTGAACCTGATAGGCTTTAGTCGAGTCTTTATCGATATATTGCTGTACTTCGTCCAAGACAATTAAAGTCAGTGGGAATTTACCGTCTATGGTTAACGCATCGGTAATGGCGGCAATCATTTCGTCGTTGGTAATATGACTTGCTTTAGGGTATTCGGCTTTTAGCAACTGACGTACCCCTTGATCATCATTAGCTAAGGTAGGTATCAGTGCTAATAATGCGTGTGCGATAATCGGCGACATATAAAGATGGGACAGCTCTTTATGAAATTTTTTACCCTGATTTTCTACGGTTTGCTTAACTTGTTCATAATAACCTTCTGATTTTAGCCACATAACAAACCGCGCAAGATGGTATTGTTCGGGCAAACCTGCGGATTTAAAGACGATGCCCAGCAAGGCTAAATAAACATTGTCTGCACCTGAGCCAATGGTGCCAGACGCAGCATGCAAGCCCCCGTAACGTCGACCTTGAGCGCTGATTTCTGTAAAGTGATCAGTTATTTCGGTGGGCAATTTTGCAATGGTTCGAGCTGAAGCACCATCAGAGAAGGTATAGTCTACCCATAATGTCCGCAACATTTTAGCCAGATGTGACTTACCCGAGCCATAGAAACCACTAATCCATACGCCGGATTGTTCGTTACCATTATCTAGTTTTTTAAGAAAGGTACTGAGTATCTTGTCCAAACCTTTTTCATATTCACCATCACAGACAAACGTATCCAGCTCATACCGAAGCGTATTTAACGCCTGTTCCGATAAGTCATCTTTGACTTCAGCCACGCCATTATTGGCCAGTTGATTTTCGATGGGGTCTTTAAGGTATATGTCGCGGTTTATCATTAAGTTTCTCAATTTTCTCTTATTTAACTGGCTGTAATAGGGACAGCTTGGTAGTTCCAGCCATCTCTGGCATCAAGTAAGCGGTAATTATTGTTTTCAAACTCACCAGGGAAGAAAATTAATAATCTTCCTGGAGCATACTTGGCTATTTTATTTACTAAGTCAGAGGCTTTTGTGTAGCCAAACAATGTGCCCACACCCACAATGGCAACTACCGTATTGTTATCGGTTGCTGCAATTTGCTCACGCATTTTTTCGACCAACTCCTCCATAAAGTCATCCAATGTAGTGTCTATATCTTCAGGTGACTCAAAATAACCCTCTTTATAATCTAATGTTGCCATCCATTCAGGAAAGGCATTGCTTATATCAATTTCACACCAACCGTGCAGGGCATTGGTGGTCGCTATTTCAAATTCTGTGAGGTGGGTTCGAAACCTGAGTTCATCAGTTTTATCATAAACAACAAAAATCACTTTCTGTACACCCGCTAAACCTGTTTGCCAGGGTACGCTGATATGATTTTGGTAATGGTGTAATAAACGCTTAAGGCGGCTACTCATTTTTATATTTCCTTCATGTCTGAACTACGAATAAATACTAATTCACTCGAATAAAAGCCTTAATATACGTGTTATTTGGTGCGCATTCGTGGTTCAATTTTTTATTCATCTATATTTTGCAGTAATTGCTGCTCATCTGGATTAAGAAAATCATTACAGCGCACGTCGACAACCCCGCCTGATTTTTTATAGTCAATAAGACCTCGATAAGAAGCGGCTGAAGCCATTTCCTCTAGTCGTTCTAAAGGCGTATTTAAAAGCTTTATCCACGAGCTATTAAAAAGCCGCTCTCCACTGAGTCCACATAAATAGCCTTGGAATAAGGCATACGCTACATTAACGGGTAAAATAGTGGGCGTTTGTCGAATTTTACGCCCTTTACCTTTTAAAAATCCGGCTTGCGTCCAACTGCTATTAATATTTTGGGCAAAAGATTTTAGCGACGCAGGAGAAAACCGGTCAGGGTCATTTTTTGTTAAGAGGTTTTCTATTTCTTCACGCTGTATGTGTTCCCCTGGTTGATGAGTAATAATACAGTCACTACTCATACGAAATAACGGGTCACGTGCATAGGCCAACTGAAGAGCAAGCATTACCTGTGCTTGGGGGTCACTATCCCAAAATTGTCTGAATACACGAAATAGAGGTAGCCTAATATCCATGCTATAGAGGTCTTTTAGATGCCTATAGGTAAGCTTGCGTGAGCTCTCTGTTGCTTTATTTAGGCAGTTATGAGAAATAATCGCGTTTTGATAATCCGCCAATTGAGCTGTGGCATGGGTCACTGAAAACAGCGATTTTAATTCTGAAAACATGATAGTACGACTGGAGTGAGCACCATTCTTTCCAAATTTAAAACCAAGCTTAATCAATATTTCTTGATGAGTAGGTTTTTCCATTACTGCTTTCCTTCTTAGGTAACTCGAAATAAATAAAATACCCGATTGCCTCTACTTAAATACAATGAAACGCGATGCTCAACTTTTAAATCTCAACCAATGACTCAGAAAGCAAAGTCGGGTTGCCCATGAGTTTTCCCAAGAAACAGCCCATAGTGTGGGCAAGTAATTTACGGATGAAGCGGTTAGCTAAATGCCAAGTGTCGCGAGCCCTCACTTTTTCAATATGAAACCGTTTGGTCAATTGTCCAATGACAGTTTCCACTAAGCGTCCGCTTGACAGCAGTTGGCTGACAAACGCCTTTGGTCTTAAGTCTTGCATATTTTTCGTAAAGGTGTTTTCAAATCAATACCTTGCTGTTCAAGCTCTTACTTTAGGCTGGGACGAATACAGCCTGTGTCGCCGATTAGCAAGCCGTGCAGACCGGCATCGGAAAGCCGTCAACCAAGTGGATCGAGTCCTCCTGTGCCCCCATTTGCCACGCAATGTGAGCCTGTATGCGTCTTTTCAGATCCCGTTTGTAGCGGTTGGTTGATGATTGTCAGGTATCTTCTACATAGTAATAAACATAAATGATAAAATCTTCTACTGACATGGCCTTTCTCCCTCATCGTTGCTTTTTGGTAGAACAACTCTACAGGAGAGGCGGCCTTGTCTTCAATTCATTTAAAGTTGAGCATCGCGTAACTAACTAAACGAACAATGATTAAGCTATTAATTCGCAGTGTTTTTTAGCGTCCCTTAGCAGCTTAACCTTTAACACAAACAACTTGTTTCAAGGTGTGCAATATTTCTGTTAAGTCAGACTGGTTTGCCATCACTTGATCAATATCTTTATATGCCCCCGGAATTTCATCTAATACGCCCTTATCTTTTCTGCAAATAACGCCCGTAGTTTGGATCGCAAGATCAGTCTCGGTAAATGTTTTCTCAGCGGCCGTGCGGCTCATACGACGACCTGCACCATGCGCACTAGAACAAAAACTTTCCGATTCACCTTTACCTCGCACGATATAGCTACGAGTGCCCATGCTGCCGGGCACAATCCCTAAATCACCAAACCGCGCGCGTATTGCCCCTTTACGTGTCACCCATACATCCGCATCATAATGATGCTCTTTGGCAATGTAATTGTGATGACAATTAACCACCTCAGTAGTCACAGTAAATGCAGGCAGATGTCGGGCGAGTGCTGACAGCGTTAATTCCAGCATGGACTGGCGATTTTGCAAAGCATAATCTTGTGCCCACTGCACTGCGGTAACATAATCCACAAAATGCTCAGTGCCTTCTGGTAAATAGGCTAAGTCTCTATCAGGCAACTGAATCATCCAGCGTTCCATATCTTTACGCGCTAATTTGATAAAGTAATCTGCAATGGCATTACCAATGCCGCGACTCCCTGAATGCAGCATCACCCACACCTGATTAGTCTCATCCAAGCACACTTCTATAAAGTGATTACCGCCACCCAACGTTCCCATTTGATTCATCCATTTAGAAAATTTACCAAACGTCTTTAGTAATTCAGGATGGCGATCGGTTAAGGTCTTTAAGCCTGGCTCAAAGGGTTGAACGGCGGCTACCAACACCTGATTATCACGATGTTGTGCACGGCCAACGGGAACATCGCGAGTGATTTGGTTAAAGACCTTCTGCAAGGCTATTTCATCTAATTCGTTAGCGGTTATCGATAAGCGAGCGGCGACCATACCGCAGCCAAGATCAACGCCCACGGCTGCTGGAATAATCGCGCGGTGGGTGGCAATCACCGAACCAATCGTAGCCCCCATTCCCAAATGTACATCAGGCATCGCGGCAACATGGTGATGAATAAACGGCATACTGGCGATATTAAGCAATTGTTCTTTGGAGCGCTCGTCAACGTCATCCGTCCAAATGTTGACTGGAACACGTTGACTGGTTAACACTTGTTGGATTGGCATATTAGTTAATCTCCTAAATAATTGTTCGCTGGTGTAATTCTAAACATCGGCGCTGATAATGGTGAAAGTGCCGTCAACATAAATTGAAAACGCTTTATACGCTCGAAGTTAAGGTGACAGCTATCAATCCATTGGGCATTTTTTTATATTCAATCTTAATGGGCAAGTATTGCTCAATGATGCAGGCATTGGTTGCCGCATGTAAACTCCACGTCGTCGTGGTAAACGAACCCCCACCTGCCAAAGCCATGGGCAACAATAACTGGTCAGCTAAATACTGATCAACAGCCGCCTGACTCGCCTGATAATGACGACTCGCCTTGAGCACGTTAGCCGCAACTGCTTCGGCAGAAACGCCTTTTTCGCCAAAGGCAGTAAACACTTCAGTCACGTATTCATATTCCTGCGTGATGAATAAAACGTTACCTGGCCCTTGATGAGGATCAATTTCAAGTAACTGCAGTTGTTTATCGTGCCAGCCTAACTCATGCTGAATATGCGCTAATTCGCGCTCGGCGATATGTCTGGGGAGGGCTGCACTGACGCTTTCGGCATAAGCGTTGATAAGCAAACCTCGCTCTGGCAGATGCAACGGCGATAAGCGTCCGCTCGGTGTAATGCGCATGTGCAACTGTCCACCACCTGCGGGATAAAAGCCGTAGCGTTCTAATGTAACCTCAACCGCTGCGCCCATCTTCTGCAACAAGGGCAAAAACGCGCGTTGCATAAAATGGAACGGTGGACTCATCGGATTATGCGTGCCACCACTGAGCTTAATTTGACTGGGCTGATCTGCCCGCAATAACGCAGGCAGCAAGGTTTGCAGCACTAAAATACAACTGCCAGCCGTACCAATGTTGAAGGTATATTCACCACCACGTATTTGACGGGGTTTAAAAAATAATTCTTGTGAGCCTACCCAATCCCCTTGAACGTCCGCATGACAAATCTGAGCGGCGGCCTGTACGGCGGTTAAATGCTGGCGCATTAAGCCTGGCTTTTTACGATTGCCCCGAATATTGTTAATGCGCAAGGTTTGTCCCGTACACATCGACAAACTCAGCGCGGTGCGTAAAATTTGTCCACCGCCTTCGCCCTGCGAACCGTTGATTGTTATGCTCATATAATGTCCTAAATTAAATGGGTTTGCCGAAGGTATCTGGTAATACTAACTCTCGCTGCTATACCCAAAGCTACAACTATGCCAAAGCTTTTATTTGTTGCTATTTTTCTGTAACGTATTGTTTATTATTATACTATTTTTAAATTACTGCATTGTGATGACGCTTCTTCTACATTACTCTTCATTATTGCTTAGCTATATCTATCAACTTTTATAATTCTCGCTAATGAAAAAAATTATTGTGATCGGTTTTTTAGGGACACAGTTGGACGCCGGTATTTCCAGTGCGCGTTGGGAACGCTGGCGACCGACAGTTGATATTACTCGTCATGACGAACTATTAATCTCGCGTTTAGTGCTGTTGTATGACCGTAACTACCAAAAACTGTTGACCTTAATACAAGCCGATATTGCCGCAGTTTCACCTGAAACTGAGGTTATTCCATATCAGGTCTGCATTAAAGATCCGTGGGATTTTGGTGAAGTCTATGCCGCATTGTTTGATTTTGCCCATAGCTATCCCTTTGCACCTGAGCAAGAAGACTACTGGATTCATCTAACCACGGGCACCCACGTCGCACAAATTTGTTGGTTTTTAATGGTCGAAACACGCTATATCCCCGGTATTCTGTTACAAACTGCACCGCCAAGTCGTGCGAATACTGGTAAGCCTGGTAAGTACACCTTGATTGATTTAGATTTGAGCCAATACGATTCGATTGCTCAACGGTTTGCCTATGCACACGATGACGCGATTAGCTTGCTTAAATCCGGTATTTCCACGCGTAATAGTGCATTCAACCAACTGATTAACGAGGTTGAACAGGTGGCGGTGCGCTCTAAAGCACCGATGTTATTAATGGGGGCAACAGGTGTAGGTAAGTCGTTTTTGGCCAAACGGGTTTATGAACTTAAAAAAGCAAGACATCAGATTACCGGGGCGTTTGTTGAAATTAATTGTGCCACGTTACGCGGTGATGGTGCGGCATCAACGTTATTTGGTCATGTTAAAGGCGCGTTTACAGGTGCAATAAACGCGCGCGCGGGTTTGTTACGCTGTGCCGAAAACGGTGTATTATTTTTAGATGAAATCGGTGAATTAGGTCTTGATGAACAAGCCATGTTATTGAAAGCCGTCGAGGAAAAAACCTTCTATCCAGTGGGAAGTGACCAAGAAGTCAGCAGTAATTTTCAGTTGATTGCGGGCACACATCATGACTTACGCCTTGAAGTAGAAAACGGACAGTTTCGAGAAGATTTGTTGGCGCGGATTAATTTGTGGACGTATCACTTACCAGGCCTAGCGCAGCGGCGTGAAGATATCGAACCCAATGTCGATTATTTATTGACTCAGCAAGCGATTGAATTGGGGCATAACATCAGTTTTAACAAAGAAGCAAGACAGCACTATCTTGACTATGCCTCCTCGCCTAAGGCGCATTGGCGGGGTAATTTTCGGGATTTAGTCGCCTCGATTACACGCCTTGCGACCTTGGCTGAAGGTGGGCGTATTAGCGTAAGCCAAGTAAACCATGAAATAGAACGGCTGGCATCAACGTGGCAACATCCACCGACAACACAAGCTAACGCACAGGACAATTTGCTGACACCCGAACACAGTGCGGAGTTGGACTTGTTTGATCGCTTGCAACTGCACGCTGTTATTCGTGTGTGCCAAGAGTGTAGTAGCCTATCAGAAGCGGGGCGCACCTTATTTGCAATCTCTCGTACTCAGCGCAGCGTTGCCAATGATGCCGACCGCTTAAGAAAATATCTGGCGAAATTTGGTTTAACGTGGATTAAAATAAAATCATGAATACACTTATGACTAAGTGTCCTGATTAATCTTAACCACGTCTATTGGTGCTTGGCGCTGCACACGAGCGCAAAAAGACGTTATTGGATAAGATCTGACTATAAAATATCCGCTAAATTGCCTTTACTTTCCAGCCATGCTTTTCTATCTTGAGATCGTTTTTTGGCTAATAATAAATCTAGCTGCATAGTTGTGTCGTCGTTATCGTCTATGGTTAATTGCACTAAACGTCGGGTATCTGGATTCATGGTGGTTTCGCGCAGTTGCGATGGATTCATTTCACCTAAGCCTTTAAAACGCTGAATATTAACCTGTCCTTTTAGTTTTTCAGCTTTGATTCTATCCAACACGCCTAAACGCTCAGCTTCGTCTAAAGCATAAAAAACTTGTTTGCCTATATCTATTCGATATAACGGAGGCATGGCTACAAACACATGCCCTGCGGTGACTAAGGCTCTAAAATGTTGATAAAACAGGGCGCATATTAGGGTTGCAATATGATTTCCATCCGAATCTGCATCCGCCAAAATACACACCTTGCCATAACGCAAATGCTGTAAATCATCTGAGCCTGGCTCTATGCCTAATGCCACGGCTATATCATGCACCTCTTGCGATGCCATCACTTGCGAGGAATCTACTTCCCAGGTGTTTAAAATTTTACCGCGCAACGGCATAATCGCTTGAAAATCACGCTCGCGTGCTTGCTTCGCGGAGCCGCCTGCTGAATCACCTTCCACCAAAAATAATTCTGTACGACTAAGATCTTGCGCCGAGCAATCGGCTAATTTGCCTGGCAATGCAGGGCCTGTGGTCAATTTTTTACGGATGATTTTTTTATTCGAGCGTAGCCGTTTTTGGGCACTAAAAATAATGACTTCGGCTATTTTTTCGCCTTCAACAGGATGCTGATTTAACCATAAGCTAAAACTGTCTTTTACTACGCCTGAAATAAATGTCACACACTCGCGTGAACTTAAACGCTCTTTGGTTTGCCCTGAAAACTGTGGATCGGCTAATTTAACGGACAATACGTAATGACAATTTTCCCACACATCTTCGGGCGCAATTTTTACCCCACGCGGCAGGCTATTTCTTAACTCACAAAATTCACGAATGGCTTCGGTCAAGCCTGCGCGCAAGCCATTTACATGCGTCCCACCCTGCGCGGTGGGCACTAAATTTACATAACTTTCAGCGATCATTTCTTGGACATTCTCAACTGTCCAGACCACGCCCCAAGTTACGGCTTCATGAGGGGCTTCTGAGTGCCCTAAAAAAGGCTGCTCTGGAACAAAGTCTAATGTGCCCAAGTTATCTACTAAATATTCTTTTAAGCCATCTTGGTAATACCAAACAAAACTTTCTTCCGTTTGCTCGACCTGTAAGCTAATTTTTAAACCCGAACACAGTACCGCTTTGGCGCGTAAGTTATGCTTTAATTTTGATACCGATATTTTATTGGAATCAAAATATTTTTCATTTGGCCAAAACTTAACTGAGGTGCCAGTATTTTTTTTGCCCACTACGCCGACTTCATGTAAGTCCAATTGCTTATCGCCATCAGCAAATTCCATACGAAAGACTTTGCCGTTACGCTTAACTTCAACCTCTAATTTAGCCGATAAGGCATTGACCACTGACACCCCAACACCATGCAATCCTCCTGAAAACTGATAGTTTTTATTAGAAAATTTACCGCCTGCATGTAATTGCGTAAGAATCACCTCAACACCTGGAATGCCTTGTTCTGGATGAATATCCACTGGCATCCCGCGGCCATTATCAAGTACCTGTACAGCACCGTCTTTACATAAAATAACGTCGATGCAATCAGCATGTCCTGCCAAGGCTTCATCAACACTATTATCAACCACTTCTTGCACTAAATGATTAGGACGTGAGGTGTCAGTATACATTCCAGGACGCTTACGTACTGGCTCCAAGCCACTTAATACTTCAATTGCGGCGGCGTTATAATCGTTACTCATGCTAAATAGTTAAGGTAAATTAAAGGATTAATAAATCAAGCTGAACGCTGCGTCACTTGCTTAGGGGATAATTAACAGTTTTCACGCACGCCCACCATTTGGCTACGCAATAAGGCGAGACAGCGTTTATAACTTATGACGAAGCACTTTAATGTACTCGCCTTCCGCTTCGCGTGTTGAGCCAACAACGATACGCGTGTCGCCTTGCGCATTTTCTTCTACTACACCCGCGACTTCAATCCATTCACCCGCACGCGCTTGCCCTGTATACGTTGCAGTAAAACACATCACTACACTCACCTCGGCGGAAGCAATCACCCATTCAGCTGGATTATCAAACGCATAGTCATCGTTAATTACCTGTGCTTGTAAACATGTTGTGCGTATTTTTTTATAGCCCAAGCCAAGGTCACGGGGCTTTTCAATCAATAGATTTAAATCAAACTTTCTATTATTAACGAGTGCTTTATTAATTTTGCGCTGCTCGTGCCAGATATAGTCTGATAAGCATAAACTTGAGCTGCGCCGCGCATACGCGTCTAGCCAATCTTGAGCACTTAACACAGACAACCGCCCTTCAGTTATCAAGTGTGCAACCTGTGTACGGACTTGCTGAAAAATAGCGCGTCCGTAACAGACTAAATCAATATCTGACGCGGCATTATGCACGCCTACTAAAATTGAACCTGTAATGCCCAGTAAAGATAATTCAATGCCTGTTGCCTGCAATAATGCACACAAGGTATGAACATCAGCCTCCACCTGATCGCAAGGCTCACGCTGTAATAAGCGCTGCAAACTGGGTTTAGGTTGGTAATGCTTAGTGATGTTGGCGCGAGGCACTGCGTGTACATGTGCATCTAACTGCGCTGAGTAATAAAGATACTTGGGGTAATGGTTCTGTAAAAAACTATTTGCTTGCTGCGTAGGGTATTTTTTCCAGCCGAGCAAGGGCTCTTTTACATAACGCAAACAACACAGCAACTTATTGTGCTCAGCTGCGGCTGGAATTAACGCAAACAATAAGCCCTCTTCGGTTTCAATAAAATCTTTTGCTGAAAAAGTCATTGCTTGAGCACTATTTTGTGGGCGTTTACAGCGGCGTATCTATTTGCTGACCATAATGACGTTCAATGTAACGCTCAACAATGGCTTGAAATTCTTCGGCAATATGATCGCCTTTTAAGGTCACCGTTTTTTCTCCGTCTTCATAAACAGGTGCTACGGGGACTTCACCTGTGCCTGGCAAACTGATACCAATATTGGCACTTTTACTTTCACCTGGCCCATTGACTACACAGCCCATCACCGCAACCTCCATGGCTTCTACGCCTGGATATTGATCACGCCAGACTGGCATTTGATCGCGTAAATAGCCTTGAATATCCATCGCTAATTTTTGAAAATAATCGCTAGTGGTGCGTCCACAGCCCGGACACGAAATCACCATCGGGGTAAACGAACGGAAGCCCATTGTTTGCAGAATCTCTTGTCCAACAATGACCTCTTGTGTTCTTGAGGCACCTGGCTCTGGAGTGAGTGAAATGCGAATAGTATCGCCAATACCTTGCTGCATGAGCACTGATAAAGCCGCCGCTGACGACACAATGCCTTTTGAACCCATGCCCGCTTCAGTTAAGCCCAAATGCAAAGCATAATTACAGCGACTTGCTAAATCTTCATAAATGGCGATTAATTCTTGTACATTACTGATTTTACAAGAAAGTATAATTTTATCCCGTCCCAAACCCAGCTCTTCAGCTTTTGCTGCACTTTCTAGCGCAGACATCACAATCGCTTTACGAGTGATGGCTGCCAAGGGCTCAGGTGTTGCTAACGCACGATTTTCATCCAATAAACGCATTAACACAGCTTGATCTAAACTGCCCCCATTGACACCAATTCTGACCGGTTTATTGTAGCGACAAGCAAATTCAATCATTTGCTGAAATTGGGGATCACGACTTTTACCGCGCCCAACATTACCTGGGTTAATGCGATATTTATCTAAGGCTTCTGCACATTCTGGATATTTCTCAAGCAAACGATGACCATTAAAATGAAAATCGCCAATGATTGGCACAACACAATTTTGTTGGATTAATTGATTACGAATCTCGGCAACCGCGCTGGCTGCCTCTTCTGAATTTACAGTAATACGCACCAGCTCTGATCCAGCTGTTGCAAGTTCGATGATTTGCTTAACTGTTCCCGCCACATCGGCGGTATCAGTGTTAGTCATTGATTGGACTACAATCGGTGCGCCACCACCGACTTTGACATGACCAACCAAAACGGGATGGGTGATTTTTCTTACCGACATTGACATGATTTAGCTTCCTAAAGAAAGGTTGTAATTGCACAAATTATACGCGAATGCGTTGCTTTAACATAAAATAAGCACGATGACTTCTCCTCGCCTAAGTGCTTAGGTAAAATTTATTAGGACAACATGGTGACGTCCAAGGGCGTTAGTCTTTGGTTAAAAAAGCTAACGCCTTTTTAGTCCTGCAAACAGTTCAAGCTCTAAAGTGTGGGCGTGGTGTTGCTTGCAAGCCGCGTGTCATCACTTATTCATACGACTTACCCTTAATCACATTAACACCTTTATGCTCTTCTCATGACAGCTTGCACACCCTCTTCATCTCGCATTATTCCAGCAAGCCAAGCCAATGCTATCACGCTTGCTGTAGAGAAATTAGCACACGGGCAATTGGTCGCCTTTCCCACGGAAACGGTTTATGGCTTAGGTGCTGATGCTGCTAATCCACAGGCAGTACAACAGATCTTTGCGGCAAAAGGTCGCCCCGCTAAGCATCCGTTAATCGTCCATATAAAACATCAGACCGCCTTAGCCGATTGGGCACTCCAGATACCTGACGCGGCGTATCGCTTAGCTGAGCAGTTTTGGCCAGGCCCCCTCACCTTGGTATTAAAAAAACACGACCACGTTCCCTTAGAAGTTACGGGTGGACAAGCGACTATTGCCTTAAGAATGCCCAATCATCCTGTTGCTCTCGCCTTATTACAGCATTTTGATGGCGGCATTGCTGCGCCTTCAGCAAACCGTTATTGCCGCATTAGCCCAACGCAAGCACTGCATGTTGAAGAAGAACTAGGGGATAAACTTGCGTTAATTTTAGATGGTGGCACGTGTCAGGTTGGCTTAGAATCAACCATTTTGGACTTAAGCGGTGCTCAGCCGAGCTTGCTTAGACCCGGTCATATTAGCACTGAAGAACTTGCCCAGTTTTTGCACACGGACATACTTCAGGCAACGCATTTAAGTCCGCGAGCACCTGGCATGATGGCTGTTCACTACGCCCCCCGCACCCCAACCTATCTATGTAGCCAAGAAAACTTACCCGCTACTATTGAAAAATACCTAGCCTTAGGGCAGCAATTAGGCTTATTGGCTTATCAGTCACAGCCATCCTGCGCCGCAGTGCAGATTATCACCATGCCGACCACGGCTGAACACTACGCCCGTGCACTTTATGCTGCATTAAGACACGCCGACGCGCTCCAGTTAACGATGATTTTAGTCGAACAACCGCCTCGCACTGCCAATTGGCAAGCAATTAATGATAGACTAGACAAAGCAGCTACACTGCTAGCAAGTTAAGCTTTTTTGGCGGCCCAGCTAAGCTCGAACAAATAATAAGCTTATGTCATATAGCTAGCTTACCAAGCAATATAAAGACCCAACTTCTGGCACTAATTTAACACCCGTTACGGTTAGGTTTGCGTAACAATGGTGCCGCGACCAGTGTGGTTCTCTCCGTTATATTCGCGCTGAGGATTGATTACAACGGAATGGCTAATGTATTAGATTTTTATGACCAAGATTTTCATATTGGTTTTGATAATCGAGAAAGAATGGATTTAATCGTATTTTTAAGTTCATTGTAACTGATCATATTTTTTGTATTTAACGTAGGAGTGAATCATGATGTTTAAAACAATGAAATCATTATTAGCATTCGGTCTATTTGCCATTTCTTTATCAAGTTATGCCGAAACAACGCTTGTAGCTGTTGCGTCAAATTTTACTAAACCAATGACCGAAATCGCTGCTGAATTTAAAAAAGCCACTGGACACACTGCGCAACTCTCATTTGGTTCGTCAGGAAAATTTGTCTCACAACTTGAAAACGGCGCACCGTTTGAGGTGTTTTTAGCGGCTGATGATAAAAGCGCAGCGAAATTAAAGGCAGCAGGACTTATCATAGCGGATAGCCGTTTTACTTACGCGTTGGGGAAATTGGTTTTATGGTCGAGTATGCCGAATTATATCGATGCTCAAGGTGAAATACTAAGCAAAGGGAGTTTTAAGCATATTGCCTTAGCTGATCCAAAATTAGCCCCTTACGGTGCTGCGGCGATTGAATTTTTAAAAAATAAAAAGCTGCTCGACACATTACAACCGTTGTGTGTGATGGGTGAAAACATTTCTCAAACGCATCAATTTATTAGCACTGGCAATGCCGAATTAGGCTTCGTGGCACTGTCACAAGTCAGTGAACATGGCAAAATCACCAGTGGTTCAGGTTGGATTGTGCCCCACACACTTTATGCACCGATTAAACAAGACGCTGTTTTATTAACACTGGGCGTAAAAAATCCAGCCGCGACCGCATTACTTCATTATTTAAAATCTGCTCCCGCTTTAGCCATTATTCATAAATACGGCTACGACTTACCTAACTAAAATGCTCACTTCTGCTGATTTTGCCACACTACTACTGACCTTTAAGGTTGCCAGCCTTGCTACGGTGTTGATGTTACTGTTCGGCACTCCATTGGCGTGGTGGTTAGCACGAACTCAGTCAAAATGGCGAGGCATTATCAATACGTTCGTGGCATTGCCTTTGGTTTTGCCGCCCACCGTTTTAGGCTTTTATTTGTTAGTTTTATTGGGTAAAAATGGGCTAATCGGCGAATTGACTACTTGGCTTGGCATGGGTACCTTGCCATTCACGTTCGCAGGTTTGGTTGTGGCATCGGTGTTATATTCGCTACCCTTTGTGGTGCAGCCCTTGCAAACTGCTTTTTTAAGCATTGGACAACAACCGTTAGAAGCCGCCGCCACCTTGCGTGCTAGCCCTATCGATACGTTTTTTAGTGTCGTTTTACCGTTGTCAAAATCAGGTTTTTTAACTGCGACCATTTTAGGTTTCGCGCATACCGTTGGTGAATTTGGCGTGGTATTAATGGTTGGTGGCAACATTCCTGATAAAACGCGCGTGGTCTCGGTGCAAATTTATAACCACGTTGAAGCCTTAGAGTATACCCAAGCACATTGGCTTGCTGGTGGCTTGCTGGGATTTTCTTTTACCGTGCTGTTCATTCTTTACAGCGTTTTAAACACTACACCACACGTTAAATGAATAATTCGATTACCGCTCGCTTCAAACTCGATTATGACGAATTTCAATTGTCGACTGAGTTAACGTTGCCAAATTCAGGCGTGACGGTTTTATTTGGACATTCTGGCAGCGGTAAAACAACGCTATTGCGGTGCATTGCAGGCTTACAATACCCTCAACAAAGCTATTTAGAAATTAACGGCACTATTTGGCAAGACAGTGACACGGGTGTTTTTTTGCCAACGCATAAACGACCACTGGGTTATGTGTTTCAAGATGCAAATTTATTTTCACACTTAACAGTACGAGACAATTTAAATTTTGGTTTAAAACGGCTTAAAGCAAACCTCCTCAGCTCAAAAATAGAGTCATTTCACTGCCCAACACTTATTCATTTACTGGGCATTGAACACTTACTTGATCGCCTGCCTGAACGTTTATCAGGCGGTGAAAAACAACGTGTCGCCATTGCCCGCGCGTTGGTTTTAAATCCAGAAATTTTATTGATGGATGAGCCGCTTGCTTCGCTTGATGCCAAACGCAAACAAGAAATTCTGCCCTTTCTCAGTCAATTAAATCAGCAATTAAAAATCCCTGTTATTTACGTGACTCATTCACATCAAGAAGTTGCACAATTGGCAGATTATTTGGTGATTATGGAAGCGGGCAAAGTACAAGCGTCGGGCGTATTATCAGAAACATTGAGTCGTTTAGACTTACCATTATCACAAGACCGCGAGGCCACTACCGTGTGGAATGCCACCGTACTAGACCACGAGCCAGCGTTTCATTTAACCCGCGTAGCATTTGCTGGTGGCACGTTAAGCTTGCCAGCAATTGAGGCAAAAATTGGCACGCCGTTGCGCGTGCAAATTTATGCACGTGATGTCAGTATTGTTTTGGAAAGTCCTCGCGCCACCAGTATTCTCAATGTGTTGCCCGCGATTATTACGGAGAGTGCAGAGGGTGACAATGGGCAAAGTATCGTGCGCTTAACTGTTGGACAACAACCGTTATTAGCTCACATTACGCGCAAATCAGCATTGCTTTTAAAAGTGAGCAATGGCAAAGCCGTTTTCGTACAAATTAAAGGCATGTCTATTTTAAATTAAGCAATAACGCTAACATCGCAAGTTATGCTGCACTTACCCCACGATAAAGCGCGGACTTGAAATGTTAGCACTAAATATTCGTCCGCTCCTCACCGCTGTAATAAGCCTAAGAGAGGGATTTATTGCACGTTACGTTACGTTACGTTACCTTATCATCTCAACTTAAGCCACTTACTGTCCTTAGCTTAGCCCTTGATACCGCCGTCTGTTAACGACGCTGGATCTAATAATCGGCTTAATTCTGCCAAACTTAGGTCTGTCATTTCAGCCGCCACGTCAATAATAGGACGTCCTTGTTGATACGCCGCTTTAGCAATTTCAGCCGCTTTTGCATAGCCTATAATTGGATTTAACGCCGTCACTAAGATTGGATTTTTAGCAAGTGCTTGCTGTAAATGCGCTTCGTTAACAGTAAATCCTGCGATAGCCTTATCTGCTAATACCGTACTTGCCTGACTTAATAACGCAATACTTTGTAAGATGTTATGGGCAATAACGGGCAACATGACATTAAGTTGAAAACTACCCGATTGACCAGCGATAGTAATGGTGGTGTCATTGCCAATAACCTGCGCGGCCACCATCGCCACAGCTTCAGGAATTACGGGATTGACTTTACCCGGCATAATGCTGCTTCCTGGCTGAAGGGCTGGCAATACAATTTCACCCAAACCTGCTAACGGCCCTGAGTTCATCCAGCGTAAATCGTTCGCAATTTTCATCAAACTCACGGCAATAACTTTTAATTGTCCAGAAAGCTCAACCATGGCATCTTGTGAGCCTAAACTTTCAAAAAAATTATCATTAGGTGAAAACATGAGTCCAGTTTCAAGCGTTAACGCCTCAGCAAATTTTTGAGCAAACTCTGGATGGGCATTAATACCCGTACCTACAGCAGTTCCGCCTTGTGCTAATTTATACAAACGCGGCATGGTAGTGTTGATTCGATCAATGCCATTACGAATTTGTAATGCCCAACCACTTAACTCTTGACTCATACGAATTGGCATAGCGTCCATTAAATGCGTGCGACCCGTTTTAATCACATCAACCACATCAGCCGCTTTGTTTTCAATCGTCTCGGCCAAATGCACCAGCGCAGGAATTAATGTTAATTGACTTTCTACCACCGCACTCACGTGCAGTGCAGTAGGAATAACATCATTACTGCTTTGACCACAGTTGACGTGGTCATTAGCACTCACGGGTTGACCAATTAATTCTGAGGCTAATTGCGCAATCACTTCATTTAAGTTCATATTGGTACTGGTACCTGAACCCGTTTGAAATATATCCACAGGGAACTGTTCTTCGTACTGATTTTCAGTAATACACTGAGCCGCTTCAATAATAGCATTACCGATTGCAGGCTCTAATTCACCCAGCTCGACGTTAACCGAGGCCGCTATTTTTTTAATTAAGGCAATGGTTCGTATAAACTCCATTGGCATGGTAAGCCCACTGATTGGGAAATTGTTTATCGCACGCTGCGTTTGTGCACCATACAAAGCATCTGAAGGGACGTTTAACTCACCCATGCTGTCTTTTTCAATTCGGAATTTTTCAATCATTTTTTAATGCCTCTATAAATGCAATGAGCTTTGCTTGGTCAAAGGGCCAAACTAAAGCTGTGTGTGTGTCAGGATGGTATACAACAGGAATTTGCGTAGCATAAGCACGCTGCCAATGTTCGTGTTCTGCTATATCAATAGTAGTAAAAACCACGCACTTGTCTACCGCGCAGACCAACTCTATTATCTCATGAGCCTGTTCGCAAAGATGGCAAGCTGCGGTGCTGAATACAATAAAAGGGGTTTTCATGATGGACAAGTTAATTTATCAAGCGTACCCATAACAAACATGGCAACGATAAAGGGAACATAACACAAACCATTCTCACCTAAGGTACTCTGGCGTGTAGTTGTACTATTCATAATAAGGGTTAATCACTAAGTGAAATCTAAGTTAGCTATGTCGTAGGGGCTGGATGCTTTTTCGCCAAACCCTTAATGACTCGTTGATTATTTATATACGATGCACCCAGACTGAAATTTAGGTATATTAATCACCAAACCAGATCAGCCCAAAACAACACCCAGTAAATGCCACTATAATCGCTTAAAACTCATTTTTTTCTAAGCAATAAATATAAATTAACGCAAGCTCCTAAGGTAAAAAATCACCCATGATCAACTTAACAGAATTACTTCTCGATCCTGATTTTATAGACAATGTGCCCTTTAAAATTATTCAATATCAAGCCACTGATGTGATTCTTGAAGAAAAGGAAGAGACTCAAGATGTTTTCTTTATTTTAAATGGCGTAGTGCAAGTCAGCCTGCTTATTAATGATGAACAAGGACGTTTATTACATAACTTGGCACGCTTGGTAAAAAATGATTTTTTTGGTGAATTATCTATGTTTGATGGCGAACCACGCAGCGCGGAAGTCATTGCTTGCACACAATGTGAAATCGCTAAAGTGGACGGGACAGCGATGCTTAATTTTATGGAAAAGTTTCCTGATCGGGGTTATTTTATCTTACGTGAAATGTACATGAGCTTGATTGCTAGAATGCGTAAGAACAATGTCAGAACCAAAGAAGTGCTGGATTTATTCTTAAATAAACGCAGCTAACTTTATTTAAACAGTCACCTGACCTCAGCGTGAGCAGCGACTTTACGCCGCTGCCCCCCAGATTATCAGCCATTAAGCAGCAAATGGATGCTCCATAATTATGGTTTCATCTCGATCTGGACCTGTTGATAAAATAGTTACTTTTACCCCAACAAGCTCTTCAATACGTGCAATATACGCTTTTGCGTTGTCTGGTAATGCTGAGAAATCAGTCACTCCTGCAGTTATTTCGCTCCAACCTGGCAAATATTCAATAATCGCTTCGCAATGCTCATATTGATCCGCACCTAAGGGAGCGATCTCAGTTAACTGCCCGTGTAAACGGTATGCGGTACAAATACCTAAGGTTTCTAAGCCATCTAAGACATCAAGCTTGGTTAAACAGAGTCCGCTTACACTATTTAATTTTGCTGATTTACGCATTGCTACCGCATCAAACCAGCCCGTGCGTCTTTTTCTACCAGTCGTCGCGCCAAATTCAAAACCTTTAGCACTTAAATGTTCGCCTGCAGCATCATGTAATTCACTTGGGAAAGGACCGTTACCTACTCGCGTGGAATACGCTTTTGTAATCCCTAAGACATAATCAAAATCAAGCAGACCTAAGCCAGAACCTGTCGCCGCTCCACCTGCAGTAGTATTTGATGAGGTGACATAAGGAAATGTTCCGTGATCAATATCTAATAAAGCCCCTTGAGCACCTTCAAATAATATATTTTGTCCTTCGTCGTGGTAACGATACAAAAGCTCACTTACATCACATAGCATGGGCTTAATAAGCTCTGCATAAGCCATCGTTTCATCATATATTGTTTGAAAATCAACAGCTTCCGAATGGTAATATTCGGTTAACATAAAATTATGATAATCAATTAATTCTTTTAGTTTCTCTGCAAATAATTCAGCATTAAACAAATCTCCAGCGCGCAAACCACGTCGTCCTACCTTGTCTTCATAGGCGGGACCTATGCCACGTCCAGTTGTGCCTATCGCTTTTTTGCCACGCGCTGTTTCTCTTGCCTGATCAATGGCTACATGAACAGGTAAAATTAAGGTGCATGCTTCACTGATTAACAACCGATTTTTAACATGAATGCCGGCTTTTTCCAGAATATCTATTTCATCCAGCAAGGCTTTAGGAGAGAGCACTACGCCATTACCAATCAAGCAGTGCACATTTTCTCTAAGAATGCCTGATGGAATTAAATGCAATACAGTTTTTTCACCTTTAATCACCAAGGTATGTCCAGCATTATGACCACCTTGAAAACGCACCACTGCGTGTGCTTGTTCAGTTAATAAATCTACAAGCTTACCTTTACCTTCGTCACCCCATTGAGTGCCGATTACAATCACCCGTTTTCCCATTTTGGTTTCCATAAAAATACACATCTACATTAAAGGTTTAATAACCCAATTTTGGTTTTCTTTTTCCAGCGTTGCTGTGCACGCTAATTCTTTTGCTCCCCCTATTTGCTCAGGCAATTGCTGAACAACACGGCGACCTTGCGCGCGCAAATCTCTAATATATTCGTGCAAACTTTGCTCATCAAGCCATGGCGCAAAAATAGCTTCGCTAGTCTCAGTCTGAACAGTTTGCTTACTTAACACCGATAATTGTTTTAAATCAGCACTAAAACCTGTTGCAGGTCGTTCTCGTCCAAACACCGCGCCTATATTATCATATCGACCACCTCGTGCTATTTCACGCCCCATGGATGGTATAAACGCGGCGAAAATAATACCCGTATGATAATGATAGCCACGCAATTCAGCCAAATCGAAGCTAATTATTAAATTAGGAAAACGTGCAGTTAATTGCTTAGTTAACACCTGTAAATCTGCAAGTGCTTGCTTTACTGCTGGCAGACTGTCACTAAAAATATGTGCTGCTGTTGCAAGGACATCGTCACTTCCATTTAACTCTGGCAACGCTAATAATAAAGTTTTTTCCGCTACATTAATGGGTAATTGCTCAACAAAGGCAGTTAATTCGGGGCTGGCTTTACGCTGCAATATTTCAAATAATTCTGCTTCTTGGTTACACGTTAAGCTGATTTGCTGAGTCAATGCCCGATAAATGCCAACATGACCTAAATCAAGATGGACATTTTGTACACCGCTGATTGCTAACATTTCTAACATTAAACTGATGATTTCAAGATCACTGGCCAGCCCATGATGACCGTATAATTCTGCACCAATTTGCATGGGGCTACGATTTTTTTCTAAGGGATTACCTCGGGTATGCAGCACTGTGCCAACGTAACATAAGCGCGTAGGCCAATCATATTTAAGATTATGCGCATCAATTCTTGCCACTTGAGGAGTCATATCTGCACGTATACCCAGTAATTCACCGCTGATTTGATCGGTTAATTTAAAGGTTTGCAAATCCAGATCATGCCCAGCACCAATCAATAATGAATGAACATAATCTATAAACGGAGGAATGACTAAGTCATACCCCCAGCAGTCAAACACTGCTAATAATGTTTGACGCAAATGTTCTAAATGTTTGGCATCCGCAGGTAATACTTCTTCAATACCTTCGGGTAAAAGCCATGATTTTTTTGCTGAGACAAGGTGTTGCATTTTGATTATCCACTCAAACAAAACGCCCCATAAATGGAGCGTCTTTGGTAAAACTTAGATTATAAAGCGAAATGATGATTTATTTTTGCTTTTTAAAATATTGAAAGAACTCAGAATCAGCATCAAGCATAATCATACTTGAACTGCCAAAGGTCTTTTTATATGCGCTTAAACTACGATAAAAATTATAAAATTCACTATCTTGGCTATAGGCATTGGCATAAATTTCTGCGGCACTTGCATCACCTTCACCACGTAGCTTTTCTGCTTCACGATAAGCATTCGCTAAGGTCACCACACGTTGACGATCCGCATCTGCACGAATTCTCTCGGCTGCTTCTGCGCCCTGTGAACGGAACTCACGCGCTACGCGCTCACGCTCTGCTTCCATACGACTGAACACCGAAGCACTCACCTCTTCTGGTAAATCAATACGCATGACTTGCACATCTAAAATATCCATACCTAAATTTGCTGCAATTTGTTTGGAATTTTTAATTAAAATTTCTCTGATTGCACTGCGATCTGTGGACACCAACTGTTTAATATTACGTTTGCTAAATTCACTACGAAAAGCGTCTTTAATGATTTGATCTAAGCGTAGATTAGCTTGATCTGTATCACCAGCAACAACTGTATAAAATTTAGTTACATCGCCTATACGCCATTTTACAAATGAATCCACGATAACGTTTTTCTTTTCTGCAGTTAAGAACCGCTCAGGACGTGAATCCATAGTTTGTATGCGGGCATCAAATAATTTGATGTTGTTAATTAAGGGCAGTTTAAAGTGTAGCCCCGGTGCATAATCGCTTTTGACAATTTCACCTAGTCTAAATTTAATGGCTTTTTCTGTTTCATAAACTGTAAAGGTACTCATCATTAAGATGACAACCAGTACACTCACTGCTCCGAGTATAATTTTATTCTGTGTCATTAGCGTCCCCTAGAATCACGGCTACGGCTTGAAGCTCGTTCAATATTATGCTCTTCACCCGAAGCAACTTGCGGAATAGTGACATGATTTAAACCTTCATTAGCGTTAACCGCGCCTACATTGGTATTTGCAACGGCTGGTTTGTATTCTAATAATTTATCTAAGGGCAAATACATCATGTTATTGCCACCTTTTACGTCCACCATTACTTTACTTGTTTCAGACAACACAGTTTCAATGGATTCTATGTACATCCGTTTACGGGTAATTTCAGGAGCTTTTCTATATTCTGCATAAAGCTTGGTAAAACGAACGGTATCCCCTTCTGCTTGGGCAATAATCTGTTCTTTATACCCTTCTGCTTCTTGTAATTTTCTTGCTGCCGCGCCGCGTGCTTTAGGCACAACATCATTGGAATAGGCTTCTGCTTCGTTGATTAAGCGCTGCTCATCTTCCCGCGCTTTAATTGCATCAGCAAAGGCATTTTGAACTTGTTCTGGTGGCTGGGCATCTTGTAAATTCACACTGGTAACCTGAATACCAGATTGATAGCTATCCATCACATCCTGAATTTCTTTTTTAATCTGCGTCACAATTTCACTGCGCCCCTCAGTTAATACGAAATCCATGGTACTGCCACCGATAACGCCACGCTGAGCACTTTCTGTGACTTGTTTTAAGGTCGCCGCAGGATTAACTATATTAAACAAAAACTGTTTCGCGTCTTTAACCTGATACTGCACGGCTAAACGAACATCAACATAGTTTTCATCTTTAGTTAACATTAAGGCTTCTTTGGGAACTGAACCTTTAAATTGCTCACTGCCTCCGCTTCGATACCCTACTTCTATAAACCGCTGTTGTTTAACATTGACAAGATCAACACGCTCAAATGGTGCGGGAATATGCCAATGTAAACCTGACTGAGTAATGCCTATGTACTGACCAAAACGGGTTTCAACGCCATGATTCCCTTCATCGACAATATAAAAGCCACTGGCTCCCCATAAAACAAAAGCCACACCAGCACCAATAATTGATAAACTTTTCATTGGCTTACCTGATGATGGCGGCTCTGAAGAAGAGCCCCCACCACCAGTACCTGCGAATAAATTAGTTAATTTTTCTTGTATAGAACGTATTGCTTCATCAAGATCAGGAGGGCCATTTTGATCTCCCCGACCACTCCAAGGGTCTTTTTTATCGCCGCCAGGCTCATTCCAGGACATACACAACTCCGTATTGGATTATTAATTAGCTTAATGGGTTAGGGTAAACAAGGGACTTATAAACGTAACCACATAAAATAAGGTTGAAAACTATGCGTATTCTATCGTAAATCACATAATTCTGATTGATAAACACTCTCGCTTTTTTAAAAAACTACATCAGTGGTGCTTTTATTGCTCTTTTTAGACAAGTTCCACGGTCTTAACACCCTTCAGTAATCCTAAATATTTAACATCAATTTCAATCACTAACTCACTTGTTCCCTGCTCATCAATATGCTCTTCAATTATATTTGCGCAAGTAAATAATCGTGCACGAATATCACCTTGACTGGCCTCGATAAAGCAATGACGCTTAACTTGTGTGGTCGCAAAAAGCTCTGACAGGGCTTGTAAAAGCAACTCACAGCCTGCGCCTGTTTGCGCTGATAACCATACTCGCCTAGGCTTACCCTGCTCATCTCGGTCGATATGCGGCTGCATAGTGTCGAGCAAATCAATCTTGTTAAAGACTTCTAATTGCTTAACGCTATCTGCTTTAATATCAGTAAGCACCTGATTGACCTGCACCATAATTTCATCACGATCTTCACTGCACGCATCAACAACATGCAGTAATAAATCTGCTTCACTGGCTTCTTGCAACGTGGACTTAAAAGCGGCGACTAATTCATGTGGCAAATGTCGGATAAAACCGACCGTATCTGCCAGCACCAATTCATGCTTAGTGGCCATAGAAATACTGCGTAGCGTTGGATCTAAGGTCGCAAATAACTGATCGGCAGCGTAAGTTTCCGCTCCCGTTAATTGATTAAACAAGGTTGATTTTCCTGCATTGGTGTAGCCCACCAATGATACTGTGGGTATTTCAGCTTTCTTCCGCTTACTACGTCCTTGGTGACGCTGTTTGTCTACTTTATCAAGACGCTGTTGAATTTGCTTAATACGCAGACTTAATAAACGCCTATCTGTTTCTAGCTGTGTTTCTCCAGGACCACGGAGACCAATACCGCCTTTTTGACGCTCAAGATGTGTCCAGCCTCGCACTAAGCGCGTTGATAGATGCTTTAATTGCGCTAACTCAACTTGCAATTTGCCTTCAAAGGACTGCGCTCGTTGTGCAAAGATGTCTAAAATCAAGCCATTTCTGTCAACCACTCGGACACCTAGAAAGCCTTCTAAATTTCTTTCCTGACTTGGCGTTAATGCATGATTAAACAAAACGACTTCGGCCTGACACGCTTCGACGACGGACTTAAGCTCGTCTAATTTACCTTTACCTACAAAATATTTTGGATCCGGTCGCTGCCGTGAGCCCGTCACCACCTCCACTGGATCTGTACCGGCAGATTTTGCAAGCTCTTTAAGCTCGGCCAGGTCTTCTTGATTAGCATAAAAATTTAAATGAACAAGGACGGCTCGCTCACCCGTTTGCGGACGATCAAACACTCATCGCCCCACTCCAGTACCAAAAGTTAAATAAAGCACTGCGTATTTTAAGATTATTCTTCAACGGTCTCTTCATCATCACGAATCATTTTAACGGCTTTACTTGGCACAATGGTTGAGATCGCATGCTTGTAAACCATCTGACTGACAGTATTTTTTAACATGATGACATATTGATCAAATGAATCGACTTTACCTTGCAATTTGATCCCATTCACCAAAAAAATTGATACAGGCGTATGCTCCTTACGTAAGGTATTTAAAAAATTATCCTGTAAGTTTTGAGCTTTTGACATCCGATTTCTCCTTATTTTTTTAATTAAATTTTTTGCCACTCACAATACAACTAACGTAGCTTTACTATGTAACCGATTTACACTTTATTTCAATTTTTTTCATTGAATCTAGTGCCTTTCCAAGTGCTGAGTGCGCAAACGCACAATCAATTGTTGATACTCTGCCTGGCCTACCGCATCTGGCAGCACTAGCAAAGACCGCGTGACGTTATGACACCAAAACATTTTCTTGGCCGTTACTGGTGCTTGGTCGCGATAACATAACACCAATACATATTGGGTAACGATACTCTCAGGCAAGATGACGACTGCGTTAAAAGGCTGTGCATTGATTGTCAACGCCCACCCCGCGTCAACGTCATGTTTGATTTGATAGTGCGTTCGTCTAAAACGCACATAAGTGCGCACAAAAACAATACAACTTACTAGAGAAAGCAGCCCTTTTATGCTTAGAGGTAAGGCGTTAAACACTATTGCGTTTAGCACCAATACCTGAATAACGCTCACAAAGCACTGCAAACGCAGGGACTCTTTCCCGTTTATCCATAATGGGGACTCATATTTTTTTAACAAGTCAAGTCACTTACTGCATGAAACTTAGCGCGCTTTAAGATAATAAAACTCACTAAACGCTGAACAGCCATGCCCAAAAAATTACTGCCGCGCCTCTTCATTTATTCACCCTAAGAAAAACTAACCATCGGCTTTATATGAAACAGAATAAGCTTATTGCTTCCGTACTTACTCAACAGAACAGGAAAGTCATTGTCAGCTTATTTAACTAAATTAAAATCATTTTTACCTACACCACACTCAGGACAGCGCCAATCATCAGGAATATTTTCCCATAAGGTTCCAGGAGCTATGCCAGAATCAGGATCACCAACCGCTTCATCATAGATAAAACCACACACATCACACTCGTACTTTTTAAAATTGACCATTTTTTCGCTCCAGTAATTACGTTAAAAAAACCTACCAAATCACAACAAAAAACACGCCCACAACTACACACCCGTGTCTTATTCTAGTGCTAACCTACTAAAACTCCACAACAACAAGAAAATACTATGTTTAATCATGGAGTTATTAAACAGCTTTTGGGGCAACACAGAATACCTCTAAATTATCATCATAAAAATAGGACTAAAAATACGCGGGAAAAGTGACGAATAGTCATAATGTGCTATTCTATGCGTCTTTTTTCTTTAGGGTAGAATAAATGCAAGCAACAGTCAAATGGGTCGACGGCGCTATGTTTGTTGGCGAAACTGGCAGTGGTCATGCTGTTATCATGGATGGACCGCCTGATTTAGGTGGTCAAAATAAGGGTATACGCCCAATGGAAATGATATTACTTGGAGTTGGGGGTTGCGCTTCATTTGATGTCGTACAAATTTTGCAAAAAGGTAGAAATGACATTGTAAAATGTGTCGCAAAAATCACTGCGGAACGTGTCGATGCTATCCCTAGCGTTTTCAGTAAAATTCATCTGCATTTTGTTGTGAGCGGGCACGATTTAAAAGCATCGGCCGTTGAACGCGCTATCAAATTATCAGCAGAGAAATATTGTTCCGCCTCCATTATGTTAGGCAAATCAGTAGCTATTTCCCATGATTACGAAGTTATCGAGGTTTAATGAATTGAACAAGTTGCAATTACATGGTTTTAACAATTTAACCAAATCACTCAGTTTTAATATTTACGACATTTGTTACGCTCCAGCAGAACAACAACAAGCGTACATTGAATATATCGATGAAGCGTATAACGCTAAACGTTTAACGCAAATATTAAAAGACGTTGCTGACATTATTGGCGCACAAGTGCTTAATATTGCTCACCAAGATTATGATCCCCAAGGTGCCAGCGTCACGATGCTTATCTCTGAAGGCGATGTTGCACCGCCCTCAAATATGAATAGCCAATCTCCTGGCCCCTTGCCAGAAACTGTCTTAGGTCACCTTGATAAAAGCCATATCACCGTGCACACCTACCCAGAAAGCCACCCTGACAACGGCATTAGCACCTTCAGAGCAGATATTGACGTTTCAACGTGTGGACGCATTTCACCCTTAAAAGCACTGAACTATTTGATTCATAGCTTCGAATCAGATGTCGTGATTATGGATTATCGTGTGCGTGGCTTTACCCGTGACATTTCTGGTAAAAAACATTTTATTGATCACAACATCACCTCAATACAAAATTATATCGCCAAAGATACGCAAGAAAGTTATCAGATGATTGATGTCAACGTGTATCACGAAAATATTTTTCATACCAAGATGATGCTTAAAGAAACTGAACTGGAAAAATATTTATTTGAAAAAGAAAGTAATTTAACAGAAGCTAAAAAGACAGAAATTGAAAAGAAATTAAACCGTGAAGTCACGGAAATTTTTTATGGTCATAACTATCGCCGTTAAGCTTCAAGTGCTCAATACACGACCGCATGCCGTAATGAATGCATGCGGTCATGGCTTAGTCAGCCAAAGTATAAATACACTGCCCTGCTTGTAAAGTATGCGTCACCCTACCCGTAAATGTCTGCCCCCAGAAAGGCGTATTAAGCCCATTACTTAACCAATTTTCAGCATTAACTTGCCACGGCAAATGGGGATTAAAAATACAGATATCTGCTGACCTACCTGATGTTAAAGTGCCACTGGCAAGCCCTAGTGTTTTTGCTGGATTACAGCTTAACGCAGCAATACCTTGTTCCAAAGTAATGGCATGCTCAGTGACTAATTTTAACATCAAGGGTAAGAGTGTCTCTAATGACGATACGCCAGGCTCGGTCTCAGGAAAAGCACCTAATTTTGCATCAATATCATGCGGCTGATGATCAGAACAAATACAGGCAATTGACCCTCCAGCAAGTCCCTGACGTAAATATTGCTTATCAAGCTCCGTCCGTAATGGCGGCAAAACATGGTAAGCACTGTCAAAAGGCAACATATCGTTTTCAGTTAAATGCAGCTGATGAATAGCAACATCCGCACTAATATTTAAGCCATATTTGAGTGCTTGATGCACCTTAATAACAGAACGTTTACAGCTCAATTGCCCAAAATGCACTCTACACCCTGTTAATTCAGCTAATTCAAGACACTGATCTAAGGCAATGGTTTCAGCAGCGTCAGGAATACTTGGTAAACCATAACGAGTTGCCACCACACCCTCATGCGCACACCCGCTATTCCCTAACCAATAATCATTGGGTCTAAACATCAGTAATAAATCATGACTCGCGGCATATTCCATTGCTCGTCGTAAAATCAATAAATTTTTAATGGCCTGATTGCCGTTACCTACGGCAATACAGCCCGCTTGCTTAAGTGCCAGCATGGAACTTAATTCAGCACCCTCTAATTTTTGAGTTAACGCAGCTATCGGATAAATTTGTGGGTAACCTGCTTTATTCGCCAGCTCTTTAATTAATTCTGCCACAGCTGCTGTGTCGATTACCGGCTTGGTATCAGGATGTACGCACAAACTGGTCACGCCAGCACTGGCTGCGGCGCTCACCTCACTTTTTATGGTTGCTTTACGACTTTGCCCAGGCTCTCGTAAACGCGTACTTAAATCAATAAAACCAGGACAAACCACCTGAGCCGTCGCATCAAGCACATAATCTGGAGTAAAATCTGCTGGAATATCAATGACTGCAAAAATTTTACCCTCCGCCACAGCAATCATTCCAAGCTGATCTATAGCATTAGCTGGATCAATAATTCGACCGTTTTTTATCAAAATTTTATTCATTAATATCCTATCATTGGCTCATTGGCTGCATTGCCATTGACATAATCGCCATACGCACGGCAATCCCATTGCTTACTTGCTTTAAAATGACGGATTGCTTACCGTCAGCCACTTGCGACTCAATTTCAACACCACGGTTAATAGGGCCTGGGTGCATCACGATAGCATCAGGTTTGGCAATTTTTAATTTTTTTTCTGTTAAGCCAAAGCACTTAAAATACTCACTTTCGCTAGGCAATAAGGCTGAGGTCATGCGTTCTTTTTGTAACCGCAGCATAATAATGACATCAATATCTTTTAAACCTTCAGTTAAATCATGACACACGCTTACGCCTAAGGTATGCACATGTGCTGGCAATAAGGTTTTAGGCGCAATCACTCGAACTTCCTCAACCCCCAAAATATTCAGCGCTTGAATTTCAGACCTCGCCACTCTGGAATGCAAAATATCACCAATAATCGCTACGCGTAAGCCGATAAACGATTTTTTAATCTGTCGAATGGTAAACATATCAAGCATTGCTTGGGTGGGATGTGCATGCTGACCATCCCCAGCGTTAATCACACTAATATGCGGTGCCGTATGACTGGCAATAAAATGTGCCGCACCACTAATCCCATGACGCACCACAAACATATCCACAAACATAGCCTCAAGATTACGAATAGTATCCAGCAAGCTTTCGCCTTTAGAGGTTGATGACGTAGAAATGCTCATGCTCAAGACATCTGCGGATAAACGTTTTGCGGCTAGCTCAAACGTGGTACGAGTTCGGGTACTGTTTTCAAAAAACAAATTAACAATGGTTTTACCTCGCAATAAAGGCACTTTTTTAATTTGTTGATCAGTGATACCAACAAAAGACTCAGCAGTATCTAAAATTTCTGTTAATAACTCACGCGATAAGCCTTCAATAGTAATGAAATGCTTAAGCCTACCTTCAGCGTTTAATTGCAGATTATTCATCTGACCGTCTCGCCTTCACTGTGTAACGGCATGTTTTCTACTTCAATCACTAAAGGATCTGGCCCTAATAATTTAATGCGTTGATACGCACTTAAAGCCATGCGCATGCCCACACAATCTGGTGAAATAGGAATTTGTTTGCCATCTCGTTCGATTAATACGGCAAGCACTACCTGATTTGGTCGCCCATAATCAAAAATCTCATTAAGTGCAGCACGTACAGTGCGCCCTGTATAAAAGACATCATCAATTAAGATAATATCGCGCCCGTCAATATGCCCCGGTATCGCACTGGGCTTTACATGCGGATGCACACCCAGTTGAGAAAAATCATCGCGATAAAAGCTGATATCTAGCAATCCTAAAGGCTCTTCAATCGCTAAACGTTGATGCATTTGCTCGGCAATCCATACCCCACCGGTACGAATACCTATCATCATTGGATTAACCAACTGGCGCTGTTCAATCACTTGACGCAACGCAAGGTCAAGATTAGTTAATAATTCTTCAATGGTTAACATGAAACTCCTGTAGTGAGTGGTGATTTAACCACGATTGCAAAATAAGCTGCGCAGCCAATTGATCTTGCACCGCCCATAATTTAGTCGCAGTTAGTTGAACATCATCAAATAATAATTGTTTAGCCTCGTAGGTAGAGAGCATTTCATCCTGTTGAAATACTGGCAATTGATAGCGTCCTTCCAGCTGACGACAAAACTTTAACATGCGTGGCGTGACGATATTATCAGTACCATCATGCTGCCTTGAGATACCCACCACCAAGCCCTGTGGCCGCCATTCTGCAATTAATTGACTAATAACTAACCAATTAGGAACGTGCTGAAGTGATTTTATAGTTTGCAAACCCGTTGCGGTATGCGTGACAGTCTGCCCAACAGCCACACCAATTTTTTTCATCCCAAAATCAAAACCTAATACCGTGGCATCCGCTGAAACCTTAGGCATGACCAGCCGGTGTGGTCAATTTGTTAATATCAATACCAATTTGTCCTGCCGCCGCAGACCAACGCTGATCAATGGGCGTTTCAAAAATAACCTCAGTACCAAGCGGTGTGGTTAACCATGAATTAGCGACCATTTCTTTTTCTAATTGCCCCTCTCCCCAACCAGCATAACCTAAGGCAACTAAATAATGTTCGGGACCTTCACCCACCGCAATCGCCTCTAAAATATCGCGCGAAGTGGTTAAATAAATGTCCTCAGATACCGACATTGTGGCTTGCCAACGCTTACTTGGTGAGTGCAAGACAAAGCCTCGCTCTTGATGAACAGGCCCACCTGAAAAAACTGGCGATTCTGCCGCAATTAACGACTTTATGGGAATATTCATTTGCGTAAAAATCTCCCCAAGCGTCATATTAACGGGTCGATTAATCATAATACCTAAGGCACCATCTTTAGTATGTTGACATAAGAATGTCACCGTATGAGAAAAGACAGGGTCTGCCAAAGCGGGCATTGCAACAATAAATTGATTATTTAAATAATTGATTTCTATCATAAACGTAATAACGTAGTTTATCTCGTCGTCATGGATTCATCGGAAAACTTCCATACCCTAGTAATACCTAATACCTTAGGATTAAGCTCTTTAAGTAATTCTGAAGGCAATGGTGCAAACGGTGCACTCATCTTGACTATCTGTAGTGCAGCATCATCTAGGCGACGATTACCCGATGAACGCGTGATAAAAATAGCATGAAGACTCCCATCAGGGTTAATTGTCACTTCCATCGTCAATGTACCTGAAAAATTTTTTTTCGCCGCCACTTCAGGGTAATTTAAATTGCCAATACGCTCAACCTTTCTCTCCCAATCATGTAAATATTGCGAAGCCAAAAACTTATTCGCTTTAACTTCAGCCACATGAGTCACTGACTGCTGTTCAGCATAAATAGTATCCTGCCTGATATGTGCGCCCATTTCTGCTACGTGCTGCTGCACTGCTGCCATTGATAAGACAGGCGCGGCAACCTTGTGAGGACGCGGCAAAACCGAAGACACTTTCACTGATGCCCTCGCTTTATCGATTTTAGCCACATTTGATTTTTCAGCATGACGCTTTGCGGGCTGACGTTCTGACATTTTAGCATGACTAACCGTACGCTCAGCATTAAGCTCTGTTCCCATTTCGGCAGGCAATGACTTAGCAGACTGCGGCAAGAACTGCTCTGGACGCGCTGAAGTCGCATCTGTTTGTTTTTTTAAAGCCGGCACATTAAACAAATCTACCGTAATTGTTTGCGCCTTGGTTTTTATCGGCACCTTATTTTGAAAAAAAAACCATGGCACAGAAATGTGCAAAAGAATAGCCAGCAACACGGCCATCCCAAAGACAACGTGGTGACGCTGACTAAATGTTAAAGTCATCATCAACCTACGACCACGCTAAGCGCTCTACGCACCAATAACCACTTCGATGTGATCCATTAATGTTGCACAAATACGCAGACCAAATTGTGCATCTAACTCCTGAACACAGGTAGGACTGGTCACATTAATTTCGGTCAATTTATCACCAATTACGTCTAAACCAACAAAAATCAACCCTTTTTCTCGCAAGCTTGGGCCTACATATTCTGCAATCCAACGATCTTGAGCACTTAAAGGTCGACCTTCTGCGCGCCCACCTGCAGCCAAGTTACCACGTGATTCGCCTTGCGCAGGAATACGTGCCAAACAATACGGCACAGGCACACCGTTAATGACTAAGATACGCTTATCGCCATCCTTAATAGCGGGCAAGTACCGTTGTGCCATAACAAAGCGGGTATTTAATTGGGTCATGGTTTCGATAATAACACTTAAATTTGGATCGTCTTTCCGCACATGAAAAATTGACGTGCCGCCCATACCATCCAAAGGTTTTAAAATAATCTCACCTTGTTCCAGTAAAAACTCTTTAATTCTGAAGCCTTCTCGCGTTACCAACGTTTCAGCACAACATTCTGAAAACCACGCAGTGAATAATTTTTCATTAGCATCGCGCAAAGATTGAGGTTTATTAACAACGTACACACCCATGCTTTCAGCACGCTCTAAAAGATACGTTGCATAAATATATTCTTGATCAAAAGGTGGGTCTTTACGCATCATAATGACATTAAGCGCATCCAATGGAAGGTCTTGCTCGCCATAAAACTCAAACCACTGCTGCGCGTCGCGTCGCACCTTAAGCAATCGGGTACGCGCATAAGCACGGCCATTTCTCATGTACAGATTATTCAACTCCATGTAATGCAACTCCCAACCACGTGCAGCAGCTTCGAGTAGCATTGCAAAACTAGTGTCTTTTTTAATATTTATATGGGCAATGGAATCCATCACCATACCAAATTTTATGACCATTTTTATTCCTTCAATGAGTATATTCTTGCGACATTTTATAGATAGTGATTTACCTTGAAAAGAAATTTTGGTATAAAGCTGGGCTATTTTGTATAAAGACACATCCAAGAGGTCATCATGTCTAGAGTCTGTCAAGTAACAGGAAAGCACCCTGTTGTTGGTAATAATGTTTCACACGCAAATAACAAAACTAAAAGACGTTTTCTTCCCAATCTACATCATCATCGTTTTTGGGTTGAAAGCGAAAACCGTTGGGTACGCCTAAGATTATCATCAAAAGGCATGCGCACTATTGATAAAAAAGGTATTGATGCTGTTTTAGCTGATATGCGTAAAAATGGTCAAAAAGTATAAGGGGATAAATTATGCGCGATAAAATTAAATTAGTGTCCACCGAAGGTACCGGACACTTTTACACGACTACAAAAAATAAAAAAACAATGCCAGAAAAAATGGAAATCAAAAAATTTGATCCCGTTGTTAGAAAGCACGTAATTTATAAAGAAGCAAAAATTAAATAATCATCTAAAATTAGAAGCTAACCACAAGACATTTAAAGCGGTGGTTAGCGACCTCTTAACCTATGAACGTGCGCTAATTTTTCCAGCTTTATTCACTCTCAGGAATTAAGAATGAAAAATTTAAGCATCAAAATTAAGCTAATATTCCTTTTATGCTTCTCATCACTTGCTTTAATCGGTACCGGCTTAGTCAGCACCTATGGTTTTCAAAAAACATTAACCTCGCTTAATCTTATTAATAACGTCCGACTGCCTTCAATAGTAGGTTTGGATATGATTAACGACGGCCTAATGACCGTAAAATATGCCAATCTTAAAGCACTTGCTTTCCAAAAAAATCTTGATGCTCAAACTAATTTCACCGCTATTTTAACCAGCAAAAAAGAAGGCTGGGAAGCTATCAATAAAGGCTTAGCTATTTATGTCCCACTTATTCATGACAGCAAAGAAACTGAAGCACTCAATGCTTTCTTACCAGCACTCAACACCTGGCAACAAAGCAATAAAGCACTTAGCACGGCAATTGAAGCGCTAGCACTTAATGATGATCCAGAAAAACAAAAACAATTAGCGATCAACTTTCAAGAACAACTAAAAAAGACCCAAGCCCTACCTGATGTCAAAGTCATGCTCAAAAATTTAATTGAGCTCAATGCTAGGCACGCGGACAAAGATAACAAACTCGCTAATTATTCTGCACAACAAGCCCAATGGTTAATTTTAATCGCCAGCATACTCGCGGTAACACTGCTCTTATTTTTAGGGATTGGTTTAATTCATTCAATTATAAAACCCTTAAAATTTAGCATTGACGTCGCCCAAAGAATTGCGCACGGTGATTTAAGCAGCATTATCCAAGTAGACAACCAAGCAGAAACTGGAGAGCTGCTTTTAGCTATGCAAACGATGCAAAACGCACTTAAAAATGTCGTGGCTGATATTGAAACCAGTGTCAATGCCGCAGTAAATGGCGATTTTAGTAAACAAATTGATCTTAATAAACACCAAGGTTATGCCAAAAACTTAGGCTCAGCACTTAACGATCTAGCAGAAACAACCAATACAGGTCTAAAAGATGTCACGCGCGTTGCCGATGCTCTGGCTCAAGGCGATTTAAGTCAACGCATCACCATTGATTATCAAGGCGTGTTTGGACAAATGAAAAACAGCATAAATCACACTGTAGACTCACTTGAAAGCACTGTTGAAGATATTCAACACTTTGTTGACACCGCAGCCAACCACGGTGACTTCAGTGTAAAAATCAACACTCAAAACAAAACTGGCTACAACCGTGACTTATCCGAATTACTTAATCAACTTTCAGACGTTACAGAGAATGGCTTAAACGATGCACTGCGGATTGCAGAGGCGCTTTCTAAAGGTGATTTAACTCAAACCATCACTGAAGACTACCCAGGCATTTTTGGTCAGGTCAAACTAGGCATGAATTTTACCGTTGATAAATTAAAAACATTATTAACCAACGTAAAAAGATCCTCTGAAAATCTAAACATTGCCTCCAAAGAAATTGCCATGGGCAACAATGACTTATCTAACCGCACCGAACAACAAGCTGCCAGCCTACAAGAAACAGCCGCAAGCATGGAACAACTCACCACTGCGGTGCAGGCTAACTCAGTGAATGCAAACAACGCCAACACACACGCTATTGCTGCCTCTGACGTTGCAGGCAAAGGTTATCATGTCGTGCAGGAAGTGATTGCAACAATGAATGAAATCAGCGATGCGTCGCGACAAATTGCCGACATAATTGCGGTTATCGATGGGATTTCTTTCCAAACTAATATTTTAGCTTTAAATGCTGCGGTAGAAGCCGCCCGCGCTGGCGAACAAGGCAAAGGTTTTGCGGTGGTCGCTAGTGAAGTACGTATACTTGCACATCAAGCGGCAAAAGCAGCCAGCGAAATTAAAGAACTCATTGGTGATTCAGAAACTAAAGTGGCAAACGGCAGTAAATTAGTTATTCAAGCAGGTCGCACAATGAAAGACATTGTCGGCTCTATTGACGAAGTCACCGCCATTATTGCCAATATTTCAAATGCTTCTGACGAACAAAGCACAGGCATTGAGCAAGTTAACAATGCTATTAATCAAATGGACGACGTTACCCAGCAAAATGCAGCACTGGTTGAACAAGTCGCCGCTGCCGCAGAATCCATGGCCGAACAATCAGAAAATTTATCACTTTCATTGGAAGTATTTAAACTCTCTGACAGCCCAATACACGCTGCATCTAAACCAATAATTAAACTTAAATTACCCACCAAAATAGAAACATACAAAGGCAAACAAAACACCTCAGCAAGCTTAGCGTTAGTAACCAGCAGCAGCAACAGTGATGATACTGATTGGGATGAATTTTAAGCCCAGTTCACTCTAGCTAAGAACCATTATCGCAAAGATATAAACGCGCCTCTTCAGTGTCATCAGCCATTAACATGATTCCTGTAAAATACTACCCAAAACCCAATTTCTACTCATGATTATTTATATGTTTTATGAAAAAAACTAGCCAAGATAAATTATTCATAGAAGCAGATGATGCTAATCAAAAACCAAATAATAGCGCCTACTCTTTAAATAACTGCATCACCATAAGCCAGTTAATGGAAAACATTAAACCCATTACAGAAGCTGAATTGTGCCTAAACGTTTTAGACATTTTCGTCGAAGATAAATCCCTATCGATAGCCCCCATTATTAATGAATACTTTATTCCAATTGGCTTAATTGATCGTGGTCGGCTAACTGAAATCTTCTTCAAACCGTTTTCTCGCGATCTCTATTATAAAAAATCAATTAGAGAAATAATGACCAAAGACCCCATTATTGTTGATATCAACACAACAATAGATGAGCTCTGGCATATTACCCTTAAAATTGGCATGAAAAACATGTGCAATGGGTTAATTGTTACCACGGATAATCGCTATGCTGGAATTGTTTCTGGACATAAATTATTAGAAGAAATCTCTCACCGCAAACAACAAGAGCTGTATTTTTTAGCTCATTACGATCAACTAACAGGCATACCTAATCGCTTGTTATTTAAAGATCGTTTATTACAAGCGTGTCATCAAGCCAAGCGCGGTGAGCGCCCCTTTGCTTTAGTCTTTATTGACGTAGACCAATTTAAGCAAATTAACGATACTTTTGGACATGGCTTTGGCGATCAATTACTCGTCAACATTGCTAATAGACTAACCAAAACTGTTAGAGAAAGCGATACCATTGCCAGACTTGGCGGCGATGAATTTGTCATCATTCTGCAAAACTTAGGCGAAATCAAACATGCCGATATCGTGGCGCAGGCGATTATTAACGCTATTCGCGAGCCCATACTGATTTTTGAGCGCACGATTAATGTCACTGCAAGTTTAGGCGTTGCCTTATTTCCCATGCACGATATCACCATCGACGGCATCATGCACAAAGCGGACTGCGCCATGTACGCCTCCAAAGAAAATGGTCGAAATGGCTACACTATTTATTCAAAAGATACCGACACCTTAGAACTTACCGAACGCCCTTCGCTTGAAACAGAACTTGAACTCGCCGTTAATAATGGGCAACTGCAACTGCTTTACCAGCCACAAATTCAATACGAAACCAACCAAGTGATTGGCATAGAAGCCTTACTACGCTGGCATCACCCAACGCTTGGGCTCGTTTCACCCGCGCAATTTATCCCCATTGCCGAAGAATCAGGCTTAATTTCTCCCATTGGCGAATGGGTCTTAACAGAAGCGTGTCAACAACATACGCGCTGGATTAATCAAGGATTGCCTAAATTACGTGTTGCCGTCAACATCTCCGTGGTGCAATTTAGACAGGCCAATTTTTGCGACCTGCTCAGCACCATCATTGAAAAAACAGGCATTGATCCCAATTACCTTGAGCTAGAACTCACTGAAAACGTTGTCATGACGGATCCAATAGAATCCATTGCTATCTTAAACAAGCTTCGTGCGATGGGTATAAAACTGGCAATTGACGACTTTGGTACTGGCAACACCAGCCTCGTACACTTAGCCCGCTTCCCAATTGACCGAATTAAAATAGACCCCTCATTTATCCGTAACATCCAAGACATCCCCGGCAATGCAACCATTGTCAGAGCGATTATGGCGATGGGCGACAGCTTAGGTTTAGAAATGATTGCTGAAGGCGTTGAAACGCTTGCTGAATTAGAATGTATACAAAATAATCACTGTGAAAAAATACAAGGTTACCTATGCTCCGTCCCCATACCCCCAGAAAAATTTAAAGCATGGTATGACGATTACACCAATAATTAATCCCTTTACTTGCCCACCGCTAAAGCCCTCATAACCAGCTCATTCACCGCATCGCGGACCATTGTACGTTGGCTCGCAACCATTATCAGTAGTCAGCTTACGACAAAATGACAAGCTTATCCGCAAACTGGTTTAAGATATTCACTTAACGTACTGGCGGCATAACAGCCTTTCCGTGCACTCTTTAACTTCATTTATTATTACTCACAACACGATCTATGAGCTTATTTACCCTTACCGCACTATCGCCAATTGACGGTCGCTACGCCTCAAAAACCAAGCTTTTACGCCCTATTTTCAGTGAATATGGCTTAATTCGTTACCGTGTTATTATCGAAATACGCTGGCTACAAACCCTTGCAGAGCACGAACTTATCAACGAAGTCCCGCCTTTTTCAGCAACGGCACAACAGCATCTCAACGCACTCATAGACAACTTTTCCGAACAAGATGCCCTACGCATAAAAGAAATTGAGCAGACCACCAATCACGATGTTAAAGCCATAGAATATTTCTTAAAAGAAAAACTAGGCGCTCTTAATGAATTAAGCCTCATCAGTGAATTTATTCATTTTGCCTGCACCTCAGAAGACATTAATAATTTATCTTACGCTTTAATGCTTAAAGAAGGACGTCAATTACTAAGCCAACAAATGGACGACTGTATTACTAGCATTACCCACATAGCTCATGCTTATGCGGCGCAAGCCATGCTCTCCAGAACGCACGGACAATCCGCCACACCGACCACTGTAGGTAAAGAATTTGCCAACGTAGCCAGCCGACTGCAACGTCAGCGCGAACAGCTTATGGGAGTTAACTTACTGGGTAAAATCAACGGTGCCGTGGGCAATTACAACGCCCATTGTGTTGCTTATCCAGAAGTCGATTGGCCAAGCCTTGCGCAACATTTTGTAGAATCTTTAGGCTTACACTTTAATGCTTACACCACTCAGATTGAACCACACGATTACATCGCAGAATACTTTCATGCACTCATTCGTTTTAATACCATCTTGCTTGATTTTGATCGCGACATTTGGGGCTACATATCACTGGGTTATTTTAAACAAAAAACCATTGCAGGCGAAGTAGGCTCCTCGACCATGCCACACAAAGTCAACCCCATTGATTTTGAAAACTCAGAAGGCAACCTTGGCATTGCCAATGCATTATTAAGCTTTTTAGCAGAAAAATTACCCATCTCACGCTGGCAACGCGACCTTACCGATTCAACCGTATTAAGAAACATTGGCGTAGGCATTGCCCACACCAGCATTGCCCTACAAGCAACCTTAAAAGGCATCAGCAAATTAGAGCTTAATAGCACCAGCCTAAATACTGATTTAGATAACAACTGGGAAGTGCTTGCCGAACCCATTCAAACAGTCATGCGCCGTTATGGCATTGAAAAACCCTATGAGAAATTAAAAGCACTCACTCGTGGACAACGCTTAACCGCCGAAGAATTTCATCTTTTCATCCACACCCTTGAAATTCCAGAGCACGCCAAACAACAATTATTAGCACTCACGCCGCACACCTATTTAGGTTATGCCGCACATTTAGCTAAAAATAGCTAAGGGCTACAGGTCACTAAAATCACAAACCGCGCATTGATTGGTGTCTGTACGGTCATTGTTAGTGCGCTGATAAAAATAGCAATTTTTTAACAATCAAGCCCCTACGCGACTTTTTTATCATTAACTGGCTGGCAGAAAAGCTTTGCGCACACTCCTAGCCTTCTCCCGTTAATTTTTATGGCCGACACCAATAACACCAACCTTTTGCACACTAATTTAGACGCACTCACAGAAACTGAGTGGCACAATGTATTGTTTATTCCGATAGACCTGATTCAGTGGCGGATTACCTCGCACCGTATAAAAATATTCAAAGCCTACCAGCAACTTGAGGCTGTGTTGAAGGAATAATATGAGGTGGTGCGAATGGTTATTAAGCTAAGAAAAAAGATGCGGTTATAAATTGCCCATTTTTTAAATCCCCCTCAATCCCCCTTTTTCAAAGGGGGAGGCTAAATCTACCCTTTTTTTCAAAAGCGAGGCTTAATCCCCCTTTGAAAAAGTGGGATTAAGCCTGTCATGAGCTGATCAAATGAGGGGGACTGAATACTTACCTGGGGGCAGCTTTAGCGGCTTCCACAATAAAGCAATTCATGGTCGTTCGGAATATAAGATCACAGCCAAACTAATAACACTGACGCGAGTCGCTTGGGAACGTGCAAAACCTAAAACAGCTTAGGGATTTGCCGCCATCAATCGGCGGCAAAGCAGTAAAAATACCCCGCACCGCCGGTGCTCACCAAATTTTCTTGGCTGCAACCTTTGCTGTCGTAAGTTGAATTCCAAGAGACATTGCCGCCCGTCGCACCACGGTTAGTACGATCAGCATGACCGACTCTGACGATACCTTCGCCATGGCTTGTGTAGTTTTTGCACGTATGGTCGGCTGAGTCGGAATAGGCACTGCCGTTTGGCGTTGAACCCGTCATCACGTCATGCTGATTGGGTGTTTCTCCCACGCCTTTGATGGGCTCGCCCTTTTCGGTGAGTGTCGTTTTTCTATGCACATTATTGCCTAGCTGTCCGAGTTCTACCGTGTCGCCGTGCAAATGGGCCAAATCGTTAGCTACGATAGCGCCGTTGGCGTTAGCCCAAGGGCCTTTACCGATGCGGTCACGGGCATTGATTGCAGGCTTGTTGGCCAGTGCTTGTGTGCTCAAATATGCCCGCCACGTCCGCTTTCCAGCACCCACAGCAGTAGCTAATTTTTGGCAATGAGCATCAGCACCAGTCAATCCGCCTAAATCAGCACCTTTGCCCAGCCCGACACTGGTGACAAAAAAACCGAGCGGTGGCTTGGGAGCGTCTTCTGCAAAGGTAGCGGTTGCGCTAAGGATGATGAGGCCAGCAAAAAGGGTAATTTTTTTCATGTTCTTTTCTCAGGTAGGATTTAATAAAAGGGCTTTGAGGCTATTGCTTACCACTTGAGAAAAGCATTTACCGTACCAAAAAAAAACCTATTAAATCATATTGTTGAGAGTTTATTTGCTTGATTGCTGCGGTTCTAAAGACATGCGCTGCTAACACGCTGTGTAAATGGCAACAGATAGAGGTATTAATCTTCTTTCCGATAGGGTCACGCGCAAAGTGAAACGAATTAACGAGCACACTAAAAATGAACTTATGCGGCAAATTATCCAACGCTGCATTCAACATCCACTCCTTTTTCGCGATGTCTTGATGGATAACCGGTTTGCCTTAAGCCTCGACGACAAAAAAACAAGGGTACTTCGTAAAAGTAAGTAAACTGGACTTATCCAATAAACAGGCAGTGCGCGGCGGGCTAAAGAGCTTCGCTCAAGAAATGCAGTGAGTTCAGCGAGGCTTTACAAATAAAGACGGCAGCAATTCTCATTATGTCAATCTACGCCACTTTTAAACTGGAATACTTAAAGATAAAATGCACAACTAACCATTTCGCGTTGCGAGCCAAGTTTTTTATTCGTGCGTCACCTCAGTTATCCATTAAGGAAAAATTTATGAAAACGTTAACTGCGCTCCAGTTACAAAAAAAACAATCTCAACATGAGTCTGTGCTGTTAGTTGATGTAAGAGAGCCTCATGAATTTAATTATGCGCACATTGCCGGTAGTATTTTAATCCCCTTGGCTGATATTCAAGAGCGCTGGCAGGAATTAGAACGTAATCAGGAGATTGTTGTGGTCTGTCATCATGGTGTACGAAGCTTGCAAGCTGCGTTGTTTCTTGTGCAGATGGGGTTTACCAATATCGCTAATTTACACGGTGGAATTGATGCGTGGTCGGTACAATGTGATGCATCAGTGCCTCGATATTAGTCTCGTTAAGCAAGACTATTATTACTTTATACTGAAATGTACTCACCATAAACAGTTATGGTTTTGTTTTGCTGCTCAGGGCTAAAAAATAAGTAAATAAAAAACTTTCTGCGTTTTGTAGTAATTTCATTAAAATAGTCTGCAAGTAGGTTTTAGTGAGCAGGCACGCGAGTGCAGATAAGCTGAGATTTACGATTCTTTTTCATTTATCCAAATTTAAAGTTTAATAGGTAAAAATAATGATAACAGCCGCGTTTGACTGCGCTTTATGGACGATTTTGTTTTTTATTGTAGGTATGATTAAACCCAAATGGCCGTTGTTTTTTTTAAAAGCCCCGTCACGGTTTTTAATTGTTGCCATCTCCACGGTATTCGTCATGATTACGTTAACGCTTTGGGGAGAGGGCAATCGACAAGCGAGTGAAGAAAACGCTAAAAAAACTGCACCAGCCGTTACCTCGCCTGCACCAATCCCTGTTCCTGCGCCTGTTCCTGTACCTAAGGACGCAGCCCCCGCGCCACGGTCTGCCGCGCCTATGACGACGCAGCCAACTGCTGAAAAAGCAGTCGCGACACCCGATAATAATTAACTCGATCACGCCGCACTTGATTCGAAAAATAAAAGCACTCGTCGCGCAGTCTTTGGCGTGCGGGTGCGTCGCATATTGGCACATGCCAGCAGCCATTTCATGGCTTGACGTAGCGATAATGCAAGGCATTATGGCGGCTTTTTTTGGCGTGCTATTACGTCAAGCATGGTGGTGGATTGTTATCCACGTGACGTTTTTTCCTTTGCTGGTTTGGTTGCTGCTCTTGCAGTGGGTTGCATGGACGTATTTGCTAATTAGTGGGTTTTTTATTTTAGTTTTTTGGCGAACCATTACGGGCAATGTGCCGGTCTTTTTTTCCTCCCGAGCGGTGGTGCAAGCGATTGCAGAATTGGTGGAAGAAAAAGACATTATGCATTTTGCAGAATTAGGCGCAGGCATAGGTACAGTCGCTAAACCCTTGGCGGAAAATTACTCGTTATTAAATGTACATGCCTTTGAAAATGCACCATTACTTTGGTTGATAAATGTTTGGCGTGGTCGAAATATGTTCAATCTACAGGTTTTTAGACATTGTTTTTGGCAGGTTAATTTAGCCAATTATGATCTAGTCTTTGCCTATTTATCGCCCGCTGTGATGTCCAAATTGGGAGCAAAGGTGCGCACTGAAATGCGCGTGGGTGGGGTATTTGTGTCATCGTCTTTTCCCGTACAAGACTGGGAAGCCGATGCAGTTATTTATCTTGATGATTGGCAAAATACCTGTTTATTTTGTTACGTTATTAAAGATAATCATACGCTTGGGGTGAATTATTAACGCTGAACCCCGTTATTTTTGGTTAATCAATAATGCCTACTAAGGTAAAAACTTCAGGTGTGGATAACACGCCTGTGCTGTCTGAACAGTCCTGGCAACAGCAGTTGAGCGCATCTATTTCCAGTATAGCCGCCTTGTGTGCCTATCTTGAGGTGGCACTGGAAGAGTTGCCTGCGTCAGTCGCAGCACTACACGATTTTCCATTGCGTGTGCCATTAAGCTTTGCTAAGCAAATAGAAAAAGGCAATCCTAACGATCCCTTACTTAGGCAGATTTTACCTGTAAGTGAAGAATTACTTAACGTGGCAGAGTATACCGATGATCCTGTGGGTGATTTATCCGCTGCAAAAGTAACGGGGGTGATACATAAATATCATGGTCGCGTGTTATTAATTAATACGGGAACCTGTGCTATTCATTGTCGTTATTGTTTTCGCCGACATTTTCCCTATAGTGATTTACAATTAAGTAAGCAACAAGAGGCGGCCGCCTTAATGTATATTGCTGAAGAGAGCTCAATCAATGAGGTTATTTTAAGTGGTGGCGACCCGTTATTGCTTAGCGATGCACGCTTAGCAAAACTATTAACCGCACTCGCGAGTATTCCTCATATTAAACGTATTCGTATCCATACGCGCTTGCCCATCGTGTTGCCAGCAAGAATTACTGCCGAATTATTAGCTATTTTGCAGGCATGCAGTGCTATCGTTTGTGTGGTAACGCATTGTAATCATGCTAATGAGTTATCAGCAGAGGTGGTCACCGCGTGTCGACAATTACAACAGCACGGGCTAATCGTTTTTAATCAAGCGGTATTGTTAAAAGGCATAAATGATGATGTGGCGGTATTAAGCACCTTAAGTGAGCAGTTATTTGCTGCGGGTATTATTCCTTATTATCTGCATTTGTTAGATAAAACACGCGGCACTGCACACTTTAATGTTGATGAAAGCCGTGCAGTGCAGTTATTTACAGCCTTACAAAACAGTTTGCCTGGTTATCTTGTGCCACGTTTAGTAAAAGAAATTGCAGGTGCAGGTGCTAAGCAGTCTATTGTGTAAACCGATGGTTCATTATCATCTGTATGATAATGCCTTTTAATCTTACTATTTATTACCCTATCTATGATTGCTATCGGTAAAATTAATAGCTTAACGCTGGTTAAGCAATTGGGTGCAGAAAGTTATTTAGGCGATGAGCATTCGGTAAAAATTCGCTTAGCAGACCCCGCGTTAACCGTAAAAAATATTGCCTTGGGCGACACAGTTCAGGCCTTTGTGTATGTCGACGCTGACGGACATCTTGCTGCTACGTTACACTTACCGTGGGCGGAAGTAGAGGATATTGCGTGGTTGTCCGTGGTGTCCGTTAATTATACGGGGGCGTTTTTAGACTGGGGTTTGTACAAAAATTTATTAGTCCCGTTTAGTGAACAACATCATGAAATGGAGGTGGGGCAGCATTATTTAGTTAAATTATTTCTTGATGATAAAAATCGAATGGTGGCTAGCACCAAAATCAATCGTTATCTGCAAGAAACTTCAGACGAATTTACTGCTGGTCAGGAAGTGACTATAGTGATTGCAGATAACACCGACTTAGGCGTAAAAGTAATTATTAATCATGCGTATTGGGGCATGTTGTATCGCAATGAGATTTTTCAGCCTGTCCAGATGGGACAAAAAATAACCGCGTACATTAAACGCTTACGCGAAGATCATAAGCTCGATGTCAGCTTACAACCGCAGGGTTATAGTAAAGTCATCACCTTAACAGAACAGATTATGGCGCAACTGCATGCGCATCAAGGCGTGCTACCGTTTAGCGACAAAAGTCCCGCTGAAGAAATTTATGCTACCTTTGGGGTGAGTAAAAAAGTGTTTAAGCAAGCACTTGGTGCCTTGTATAAAGAGCAAAAAATACTGCTTGAGAACAGGCAAATCACTTTAAAATCTTTGTAATCGGTGCGTTAACACCATTAATAACTGGAGTCGCTATGTATCAAACCTTAGGCTATGCAGCATTATCGGAACATTCACCGCTAGTCCCTTTTCATTTTGAGCGTCGCGCCTTACGCGCTGACGATGTACTCATTGAAATTCAGTATTGTGGCGTGTGTCATTCCGATATTCATCAGGTGAAAAATGAATGGGGTATTGCAATGTATCCCATTATGCCAGGGCATGAAATAGTAGGACAGGTGCTGGACGTGGGCGCTCAGGTCAGTCGCTTTAAAAAAGGCGATTCAGTTGGCGTGGGGTGTTTGGTTGATTCCTGTGGTGATTGCGCAGACTGCGAAGAGCATGTTGAGCAGTATTGCGATCAGGCCGTCTTTACTTACAATAGTCAGGACAAGCACAGTGGTGCAGTAAATTATGGTGGTTATTCAAAACATATTGTGGTCAAAGAAGCCTTTGTATTAAGCATTGCTAAGCATCTTGATTTAGCGGCAACCGCGCCTTTATTATGCGCAGGGATTACGACCTATTCACCGATGCGTCATTGGCAGGTGTCGGCAGGACAAAAAGTTGGCATTATTGGCTTAGGTGGCTTAGGACACATGGCCGTTAAATTTGCCCATGCCTTAGGTGCAGAAGTCGTGGTCTTTACAACATCAGCATCTAAAATCGCCGATGCCAAACGCTTAGGCGCAGATACGGTAGTGTTGTCAACCGATGCAGCGGCTATGCAGGCGCATGCTCATAGCATTGATTTTATTTTAAATACGGTCGCCGTTTCTTTAGATTTAGATTGTTACATCAGTTTATTAGCGCGCGATGGCGTGCTGTGTTTATTGGGTGTGCCCGATCAAGCTTATCCCTCTCCAGCGGTGCGCTCGTTTATTTTTAAACGGCGCTCCTTGGCGGGTTCACTTATTGGTGGATTACGCGAAACTCAAGAAATGTTGGATTTTTGTGCCGAACATCAGATTACCGCAGATATTGAAAAAATAACCATACAGCAGATTAATACTGCGTATGAACGTGTTTTAACAAATGATGTTAAATATCGCTTTGTTATTGATATGGCAAGTTTGACTGCAACAGAAATGTAATCACCGCCTAGAAAGTCATTTATTGGCTTTTGTAGGTTAATTTAATTATTGGAATGACTATGGCTAACTGGTTAGAAACGTGTCAACTGCAACTTGTTCGTTTAGAAAAAGCGTCAGTATTGGCAGATAAGTTAATGACGTTGTGTAATAAAACCGAGTTGGATATTCCAGCGAGCTTATTACAAAAATTAACAAACGAGCACCCACGTTTAAATCAACAATTAGAACGCTTGCGTGCTAATCGGTTTGAGGTGGCGGTAATTGGACTTGAAAAGGCGGGCAAAAGTGCCTTATTAAATGCGTGGTTAGGGCAGGAGATTTTGCCTTCAGCCAGAGAGCGCTGCACATTTACCAGCACTGAGATTTGGTCAGCACAAACAGAGCAAGATCAAGCATTGATTATTCAATATTACAGTAAAGAAGACATCAGCAAATTGCAGTTGCAACGGCGCGATGCCTTAGCCAGTTCATTATTAAGCGATAAAGAAAAAAAAGATATTCAGGAAGATTACGATGATACGGAAAAAAATCTGTCCGCTATCTATGAATTTGCCAGACAAAAAAATGGTTTTAGCCAAGCCTTCATTGATATCAGTGAAATTAGTGAACAATTACAAGCCGCGATTTTTAAAAATCGGGCACAGTCTTTAGCAATTAAACGTATTCAATTAAAAACAGTGCGTTTGCGTAGTGACAGAGACATTATTTTTCATGATGTGCCTGGCTTTAATTCAGGTATTTTAATGCACGCTGAACAAGCTGTGGCACGCTTAAAAAGTTGTGATGCCATTATTTATGCAAAAGAAATGAAGCAGCCCTCCATCACTGGCCCAGAAAAAGATATGTTAATGGTGGCCGATGCAGAAGATCCAAGTATTCGGGTGGCAGATAAAATATTTGTGGTGTTAACGCAAGCCGATGCCTTAGATGATCCCATTGATTTTAAAGATACCTACGAAAAACATCGAAGTTATTGGCCAACCCTGCCCGAACGACGCATGATTCCTGTCTGTGCGCGTGCCCATTTAGTTGAGTTTGGTATACCTTCTGAAGACACTTTACGTCGCTCCAAAGGCGCTGATGATAAATTAAAGCTTAAAAAAATTGGTATTACCGACGGCATGAGTTTATTAAAAGAAGCCGTTAATTTTTATATTGATCATGAACGTGCCGAGACCTTAACAAAGCGCTGTGATGCCCTAGTGGGCAATATACGTTATTACGCTAATGAAGTGCTGATGAAATTAGAGCCTTTATATGCCAATGTGATGCTTAGTGAAGTCGAAGAAGATGATTTACTAGGAAAAGACTTTAATCAATGGTGGGGACGTGAATGGCAGCGCATTAAAAAAGATTTTGATGTCTGGTATGCAGAAAGTATTCAAGGCCGAACTGAAGCCGATGCGATGGGCGCAGAGCATCAAGAACTAGCGGCCTTACACGCTGCGTATGACACTAAAATTGAATCCTTGCTTGCCCAATTAACTACGGCACAACCCGATGAATTAAAACGTATTTATACGGCAGGCGGCACAATGTCTATGCCTGATCCACGCGAAGGAAATTATAAAATCAGGGAAGAATTATTTAGAGAGATTCAGCAGAAATTTGAAACTGAGATGACTGATGAATTAGCGCAAGCATTACAAGCCTTGATTGATCAAATCGTCAAAAAAACCCAAGCTCTGCTTTGGGATACCGAAGATGTCCGCAAAAATTTATTACATTCTCATATCGATGAAGGCATCGAGCAAGCACGTATTCGTCATGGTTTTCAGGTGTTATTTTTACGCTTTGGTCGGGTTGCCGTGGAAGTATTTATTGCCAAACCGTTGCAGGCAAGAGAGCGTTTATTAAACGAACGTGCAGCTGAAATTAAAACCTTAGAGGCGTTTTATCAAGGCAATCCTAAACATGTCAAAGCACAGGAAGGTCGGTTAACACATTATTTGCGTTATGGCTTATGGGAAAAAACCTTAAATGAGCTGCCTGCTTTGGTGACGAAAACAACACGTGTTAATAGTAAAACCACGTCCGCGCAGGAGAGCACGCTTAGTATGACACCGCTTGCTTCAGCGCGTTCTAGTCGAGCGGCTAAAATACTTGCAACAGAAGCGCAAGAGCTACCTGACAGCCAAATAAAACCTCCTCAAGAGTTATTAAAATCAACAGAGCCTGCTAATTTTGATGAGGTTATCGAAGAGATTAATGGCGACTTAATTGCCCTCCAAGATTACTTAAAAAACAGCGTATTTTATGCGGCGGGTTTTATTACTTACTGCAATCAAGAGCTAGAAAGAATACGTCATCGTTTTAAAGAAATGGAAGATAACGATCGGCAATGGATTGGCCTAATACGTACCGCCGTAAAATATGAACGTAATCCAAAAATCCCTTTCAATATTGCCCATACTAAACGTGATTTTAGAATGCGCAAGGAAATTGCTATTGAGCTAAAAGAAGTACGCGATAGCGTTGTGCAGGTGCACTGATAGGACTAAATAAAAATCGGTTGTGTGTGCTGAGTGACCTTACTGAATAATTAGCAACGTTGGTTTTATGGTGTTTTTTAAGGTCAGTTAAGCACTGTATTTAAGGCGCTTCTTGTGATTGTTTTGCAGTGGCTTCAAGGGCGGCTCTAAATGTTTCTAACCAATGTGTCATCTTGATGCTTTCGGTAGTGAGTTCACTTAGTTTCATATAGAGCATTGCGTTGATGGCCAGTAACATCACGATAAACGTTAACGCACTGTAAATTAATACCGTTGAATGTTGAATTTTTTTGCTTAATAAAGACCAGTTAGGTGTTGAGGATGCAGGTGTTTCTAAGCCCTTCGCAGTATGTTTTGGTTTTTTTAATGACGGCTGGTGTGCTGCGTTGGCATGAGCAAACGTTAGCGCATCAAAATCAAGAGGCTCGGCTTCAGTAACCTCAGACTGACCGTTCGCCAGATAATCTGTAATAAAGCTTTCAATTTCGACAGCGTGTGCGTGGCGGCTAGAAGCAGGTATCGCGTCTTCTGCTACGCTTGTTTTTAGTATCGGTGGGGCTTCAAATAACGGTGCTTTTAAATCATGCACGGGCTCTTGAAATGGAGTGTCTTCTAATAAACTATCCATGGCGGACAGGGTGTCCTCAATAATATGATCCAATGGACTGATGTCTAAACTATTACGATCATCAACAGCAAATTGATCGGATGGGTGCGTAAACGAAAACTCTGTTTTGTCTTTGTTTACATTAGCAAATCGTTGCGAATATTTTGTCATAGTTTAAGGAAGCAGAGGGTTATAAAACAATTAAGTTGAGGAGTAAACTCAAGCATCAACACACGGTGTGCTGTTAAGTGAGCGTAATGGATTACAAATATTCTAGTATTTAATGATAAACTTCAGGAACATGTTTTTTCAATCATTCACTGCGTAAAATCATCAATGCAATTAGTCATTTCTGTTCTTGGAAGCAATCAAGTTAATTTTATTGCTGAATTATTGCCAGCAATCAGTGATTGTAAGTGCAGTCTTTTAGAAATTCGTTGCTCACAGTTAGCACAACGGGTAACTGCTGTGTATGTGTTAGTGCAAGGAAACTGGAATCAAATTGCCAAGCTGGAAAGTGTTTTAGAGGTTTTGCAGCGTCGAATGGAAATAAAAATTCATACCATGCGCCCCGAACAAAAAGAAAAAAATAGAGAATTTCTACCTTATACCTTAGAGACCATGTCTTTAACGACGCATAATATCATGGAATCTGTGACAACTTTTCTACTTGATAGAGAAATTGAAATTGAAGAAATGGTAGGCAGCTCATACCCAGCACCTTATGTACACACCCCCGTTTTTTCTTGTAAATGTGTCATTCTTATTCCTCCGCATTTAAATTTATTTGCGTTGCGTGAAGAGTTTTTAGACTTATGCGATCAAGTAAATATAGATGCCATTCTTGAACCCTTAAAAAGATAGGTTGAAACCATGACTGAAATAGCTGTTGGCAATGTTGTTCCTGAGTTTGAATTACCGTCCACACATAACACACTCTTCAAGTTAAGTGACTACCGCTCACAACCCGTCATCGTGTATTTTTATCCACGCGACAATACGCCTGGGTGCACTCAAGAAGGGCAAGATTTTCGCGATCATTTTGACCAATTTAAAGCGTTAAACGCCGTTATTGTCGGCATTTCACGCGACAGTGTGCGCATTCATGAAGGCTTCAAAGCCAAGCATGGATTTCCTTTTGAATTACTTTCCGACAGTGACGAGCAGGTGTGCAACTTATTTGAGGTCATGAAACAAAAAAACATGTATGGCAAGCAAGTGCGCGGCATTGAACGTAGTACTTTTTTAATTAACGGTGAAGGTGTTTTAATTGCACAGTGGCGTAAAGTAAAAGTAGCAGGACATTGCGAGGCTGTATTACAAACTTTACATAGCTGCGAGGGTTCGTGCGAATGAATATTCAAACCACGCCCGATAAAAAATTATTTGTTTTAGACACCAATGTGTTAATGCATGATCCTGCGGCAATTTTTCGTTTTCAGGAGCATGATTTATTTATACCCATGGTCGTGTTAGAAGAATTAGACCACGCTAAAAAAGGCTTAACCGATGTCGCTAGAAATGTGCGTCAAGTCAGTCGTTTTTTGGATGAATTAATTCGTGGGGTTAATCAGCAATCATTAAACGATGGCTTAGCGTTATCGATGCTTGATTACGGTAATCAAGGGAATGAGCCCAAAAGCATGGGGCGCTTATATTTTCAAACCAGTGAAATGACTGCCCTGTTGCCAGAAAGCATGCCCGGCAATACAGCAGATAATTCAATTCTTAGGGTTATGTTGGCGCTTACCGTAAAGTTGCCCACACTTCATATTATCTTAGTATCAAAAGATATTAATATGCGCATCAAAGCTGCCACATTAAATGTGATGGCTGAAGATTATCATAACGATCAAACGCTGGATGACATTGATTTGTTATACAACGGCGCCACCTGCTTAGACAGTGATTTTTGGGATGAGCATGGCTCGTGCATGGAGTCTTGGCAGGAAAAAGATCGTACGTTTTATCGTTTGCACGATCCCTTAGTTGCAGAATGGTACCCAAATCAATACGTATATATCGATGACGACTCTAATTTTGAAGCAATTGTCAGGCAGCGTGAAGGTGATATTGCAATTTTAGAGCTAGCACGTGACTATCGTTCAAAGCACAATAATGTGTGGGGCATTACGGCTAAAAATCGTGAACAAAACTTTGCATTAAATGTACTGCTAGATCCAGATATTGATTTCGTCACCTTATTAGGCACCGCAGGTACCGGCAAAACCTTGATTGCGTTGGCGGCTGGCTTGGCCATGACATTAGAAAAGAAACTGTACACTGAAATTGTGATGACCAGAGAAACCGTGCCTATTGGCGAAGATATTGGTTTTTTACCCGGCACTGAAGAAGAAAAAATGGCACCTTGGATGGGTGCATTAATGGATAACTTAGAGCTTTTGGGCAGTCGGGCTGGACAATCTGAATGGGAACAAGGTGCGGCTAAAAATATTTTAATGAATCGGGTAAAAATTCGGTCGTTAAATTTTATGCGTGGACGGACGTTTTTAAATCGCTTTTTAATTATCGATGAGGCACAAAATTTAACGTCAAAACAAATGAAGACCTTAATTACACGTGCTGGACCTGGGACAAAAATTATTTGCATTGGCAATTTATCACAAATTGATACACCGTATTTAACCGCAACAAACTCTGGCTTGACCTACGTTGTGGATCGTTTTAAACAGTGGCCGCACAGTGCGCATATAACATTGCGACGTGGTGAGCGTTCACGTTTGGCTGATTTTGCTTCAGAACAACTATAAATCTATGTGCATTTGGGGGTCGGTGGTGGTGGCGTCCATTTTTGGCCACGCAGTTAACACAGCCTTAACCACTGTGGCTAAAGGAATGGCTAAAAATACGCCCCAAAAGCCCCATAAGCCACCAAAAAATAAAATAGCGATAATAATCGCGACAGCATGTAAATTAACGGCTTCAGAAAATAAAATAGGCACGAGAAGAATACCGTCTAAGGCCTGTATAACTGAATACGCAATTAACACATACATAAAGTCATCACTGCTGATACCCCACTCAACATACGCAACAATTAACACTGGAAACGTCACTAAGGTTGCACCTATGTAAGGAATAATGACGGATAAGCCCATTAATACAGAAAGTAACAATGCGTAATTTAAATCTAAAGCACTAAAGGTAATAAAGCTTACCAGCCATAAAATAATGATTTCAGCGCATTTACCACGAACATAATTGGCAATTTGAATATCAACTTCTTGCCACACAGTAAGGGCTAAGGATTGGCCTTTTGGTAAAAATTGTATTAACCAATTAATTAAAAGACGTTTGTCTTTTAAAAAGAAAAACACCATCATGGGCACTAAAAATAAATAAGTAATCGTGTTCACCAACCCTAACACCGAGGCTGCAGACGCTGATAATATGGTCTGACCATACGACAGCAATTGATTCTGCAAGGCAAACATCATTTGACTAATTTTGTTCTCGGTAATAAGCATTGGATAAATCTTGGGTAAACGCATGATTTCATGTTGTGCACTATTAAGAATGTTGGGGATATTTTGAATTAGCTCTATAGTTTGTTGCGAAATAATGGGAATAAGAATAAGCAGTAAAAAAATAAAACAGGTTAAAAATAGTGTAAAGACCAAATAAACAATTAATAAGCGCGGCATAGTAAATTTTTCTATTTTACTAATAATTCCTTCAAGTAAATATGCCAGTACAATTGCGGTAAAAACGGGCATTAATAAGTCAGAAAGAGAATAAATTAAAATAAAAATAACAGTAATACTCAGCGCCAGTGAAAACGCGTCATAATTGGGTAAAAAACGCTGAAAACTGGACTTAAAAAAACTGAAATTAATGCCTGAATCTTTGGGAGTTAATAGGTAAGTCATTCAATAATAATTGTTTGTAAATATTTAGGGCATTTTACAACGAATGGTGCAGAGTCGATATAGACTTTCGTAAAACACGATTTATCGCGTTGTCTGTGTCAAGGTGATGCTCGATAAAATACGTTTGGGTAGTGAAGTCTTCAATCTCATACCGTAAACGCTTAAAATTCATAATTAAAAAGGAGTTAACGTATATGCAATATGATGTTTTCAATGGTGATGCAGATGGCGTTTGTGCATTAGTTCAATTACGCTTAGCAGAGCCGATTGAATCAACATTAGTCACTGGAATTAAACGAGATATTCAGTTATTAGATCAGCTGTTGGCGCAATATAGTTTAACGTCAGATGACAGTGTAACGGTGCTAGATGTCTCTTTAGATAAAAATCGTGCGGGCTTAGACACCTTGCTTCAACACGCTGTGCAGGTGTTTTATGTTGATCATCATCAAGCGGGAGAAATTCCTACACATCCCAAGTTAACAACACGTATTGACACCTCCGCGTCGCAATGTACCAGTTTATTAGTGGACGCGTATTTACAAGGCAAATACCGTGCATGGGCCGTGACGGCCGCCTTTGGCGATAATTTATTGGTCAGTGCAGAGCACGCCGCACAAATATTGCACTTAACTCAGTCGCAATTACTCGCACTAAAAGAGCTGGGTGTCTGTCTTAATTACAATGGTTATGGTGGCAGTCTGGAAGATTTACATATTGCTCCCGATGCGTTATTTCATGAATTAGTACGCTATGACTCACCCTTTGATTTTATCGATGATAATAAAATTGTTGCCCAACAATTGCAGGCAGCGTATCAAGAAGACATGGAAAAAGCCCTAGCACTGACACCAGAATATCAAACCGAATTAGTGAGTGTGTATTTATTGCCAAACCAAGCCTGGGCAAGACGCGTTAGTGGCGTGTTTAGTAATGAATTAGCCAATCAAACGCCGCGTCGTGCTCATGCCGTATTAAGTTATACGGCAGAAAAAGATTACCAAGTGAGCGTGCGCGCACCTTTAGATAAACCGTCGGGAGCGGATGAATTATGTGCCGCTTTTCCAACAGGTGGAGGGCGTAAAAGTGCCGCTGGCATTAATCATTTGCCATTAGACCAGTTGCTGGTGTTTGTGCGAGCATTTGAGCAACAATATCGTTAAGTAGTAAAGCGCAGATTATTTTATAATTTATTCATTTACTTTTTATTATGACAAATAAAAGCAGCAATACAGTATGGCATCATGCAACAGTAGGTCGTGCAGATCGTGAGACATTACATGGCCATAAAAGTGTGATTCTTTGGTTTACAGGTTTATCAGGCTCAGGAAAATCAACCTTAGCTCATGCTGTTGAGGATTATCTGTATCGAAACGGTATCTCCACCTTTGTTTTAGATGGTGATAATGTGCGTCATGGTTTATGCAGTGATTTAAGTTTCTCGGATAAAGATCGTGTTGAAAATATTAGGCGTATTGGTGAGCTCGCTAAATTAGTGATAGAAGCAGGAATTATTACCTTAACTGCCTTTATTTCACCGTTTAAATCAGATAGAAATGTCGCACGAAATTTAGTTCCGCATGGCGATTTTTTAGAAATTTATTGTCAGTGTCCAATTGAAACCTGCGAACAGCGTGATGTAAAAGGTTTGTATAAAAAAGCACGCTCAGGACAGATTCCTTTTTTTACCGGGATTGACTCACCCTATGAAGCGCCAGAAGCACCAGAATTGGTAGTGAATACCAGTGAACAAAGCTTAGAAGATAGCGTGCAAGCGGTTATTCAATTACTTAAAGCTCGTGGCGTAATTTAATCGTAAGATGCTAACAAGTAAGTCACTTAGCTTAATTAGCGTAATCAAGCATCGGCTAAAGCAAGCGTTTTATTATTTAAAGCCAGAGTAAGTCCGTGGATAAAAACCAATACCTTTTAAGCTTGCTTGCCGATGGTGCTTTTCATTCTGGAACTGAATTAGCCCATAGTTTAGGAGTAAGTCGAACATGTGTTTGGCAGCACCTTAATGCCTTGACCGCGCTAGGCGTTACTGTGCTTGCGGTAACGGGTAAGGGGTACCGTTTAGAACATAGCGTTGAGTTACTCTCAGTAGAGCATATTTACGCACAGCTTACTGAGCACGCTAAACAGAGTATTTCCTTACTAGAAATTTTTTTGCAAATTGATTCAACCAATCGTTACTTGTTTGATTTGCCCAATCATGACCTTACGCAGGGACGCGTATGCTTGGCAGAAATGCAAACGGCTGGCAAAGGTAGACGCGGACGAAACTGGGTATCCCCGTTTGGTAGCAATATTTATTTATCGATTATTTGGCAATTTAATCAAGGCTATGCCAGTACGCAAGGATTAAGTTTGGCCGTTGGTATTGCGGTTGTTCGAGCCTTACACGCGTATGGCGTCACCGCTGTTGGATTGAAATGGCCTAATGACATTTTTTATGCAGGCAAAAAATTAGGTGGCATTTTGATAGAAATAGCCGGCGAAGCAGAAGGCCCCTGTCGTGCCGTTATTGGCTTGGGATTAAATGTCTTGCTAACGCAACATGAGGCTAAATCTATCACCCAAGCCTGGACTGATTTAACACACATCCTTGACGATAAAGTCGTAAATAGAAATCGTTTGGTGGCAACAGTGTTAACGCATTTAATGATGGTATTAAATGAATTTCAACACACAGGCTTAGCTTCTTTTATTAACGAATGGAGCACGTATGACTGCCTTAAGCATCAAGCGATCACCCTCTTAATTGGTGAACGTAGCGTGTCTGGCATGATGCGAGGGATTAATGAAAATGGCTTGGTGTTGATAGAACATCACGATGGCAGAATACAGGCGTTTGCATCAGGTGAAGTAAGCATTAGGTTAGGCAATGAAGTTACTTATTGATATAGGCAATACCCGTCTTAAATGGGCATTAAGTCACAACATAAAGTTTGAGTCCAATGGGGTTGTAGACAATGCCGGCATTGCATCAACCATACTGCATGAACACTGGGCAAAATTGCCCCGGCCCAGCAGCGTGGGCATTGCTTGCGTAAGTGCTGAGCTAATCTTTATTACCGTCACACGCTGTTTAAATGAATTATGGCCAGCAATTGAAATAAAGCGACTGTATGCGCAGGCGCAATGTTTAGGTGTGCAAAATGCTTATCAGCACCCAGAAAAACTTGGGGTTGATCGTTGGCTTGCCTTGCTTGCGGCACACCATAGTTATAAAGGATGTATAGGTATCATTGATTGCGGGACAGCAATCACTATTGATATTGTGCATGCTGATGGCATTCATGTTGGTGGTTATATCACGCCTGGTTTAACGTTAATGCAGCAGGCATTATCGGCACGCACGGGTTTAGTTAGTGCCACGGTACAATCGTCGTTACAGGCAGGAAAAACCACAGAAGCGGCTATTTATGCTGGGACATTACTGACTGCCGTTGCCTTAATTAATGCAGTTCCCCACGTATATCCTGATATTGACCAACTGATATTAACAGGCGGAGATGCCACTACCGTTGCACAATATGTAAGCGTAGCCTGTCATCTGGAGGTCGATTTAGTTTTGCACGGCTTAGCTTTAGCCATGACATAGCGCGTTGACATAATAAATTAGTGAGTTAAGTCAATACCTTAAAGTTGTTTAGCAGTGTTTTGATATAAAAAAGTAGCATAATTTTATCAATTCTTTATAATGCACAGCTTACCGAATTTTACCGTTGCCTCGGTGGCGAAATTGGTAGACGCAAGGGACTTAAAATCCCTCGGTGGTAACACCGTGCCGGTTCGACTCCGGCCCGAGGCACCAATAATTTCAAGGACTTAGATTTTATCTGAGTCCTTTTTTTTTGCCTAAAATTTCCTGTGGCGCACTGGTGGCGCACTATCAAAAAAACACCCGCAACAAATGCCAATAACTCAGGCATAAAAAAACCGCATACTTAGCGGTTAATTTTTCGCTCAACAAAAAAATTGAGACCCAGCCGTGATTTTTCTATTTCAACTTTTTAAAGAATCGATTTTTTAAAAACTAGCCCATGGGTTGGTTCTGCTCTGGTTAAACATTCTGATTACCACCTTATTTCATCCTAGGCGACTATAAAGTCCGTAACAACGAGATCCGGATGACTTGCTACTCCAATTAGCGCTATCTGAACAGCCACGTTTTTTCCGGAACCATCGGCATCGTAATACAAATAACCTGATGTGGTGTTGTACACAAACCGATCAGTTGTATCATGACCACTGGTAGCGCCAGCATTTGCATAAAATGCGTCAGCATTCAGAGTACCTGTTGAGCCTATTGACTTGAATATGGCTTTATCAAACTGTAATTTGTCGACACCTGATGAAAAATCCGTCAAGGTATCAATGTTGCTGGATTTATTAGGTGTGGTGTTGAAAATGAACGTATCGCTGCCACTTCCGCCGGTTAAAATATCCTTACCCGCTCCACCATAAATGAAATCATTACCGGCATTTCCTATAATGAGGTCATTGCCTTTACCCCCTTTAAGACTATCCCCAGCAGCTGAACCCACTAGGGAGCTAGCAGAACCGGTATTAAGAATGCTATAACCATCAGAACCTGTAGACGCAGATACATTGACAGCAAAGCCTTTGGTAGTGATACTCACCGCCCCCTCATTAAGGGTATCGGAACTGGCTGTCCATGCTGATTTGATGGTGGCATTGACGGTTGCACCCAAGGATACCTGCAGACTATCCCCACCTAGACCTAAGTCCATGATGGCATCTGTACCAGATGAAATGATAAACGTATCTGAACCTATGCCACCAATCAGCGTGTCATTACCACTCCTGCCATCAAGAATGTCGTTGCCAGCCTGGCCATCTACTATATTATTGCCATTATTGCCTATCAGATTATTATTGAGGCTATTACCTTTAGCGTTAATATTACTGTTGCCCATCAACACTAAGTTTTCCAAGTTATTGCCTAAGACAAAGGTAACACTTGAATAAACAGTATCTGATCCATTACCAGACGTTTCAGTCACTTTAGCTTTTGTATTATTAACGATGTAAATATCATCTCCTGCACCCCCTACTAAAATGAGTTTTGAATTCGATGTGCCATCAATAACGTCAGGAGAAGAAGTGCCGATAACATTTTTTTTGCTATCTGGAACAATAGGCGTAGCAACTGGGGGTGTTGCTGGGACTTGTAAAGCATTACTATCAACAAATTCAGTAGTACCTTGTAAATCCGTATAGCTAGCAACAACGGTGATGTTTTTACCGACTTGCGCTTGCGTTAAGGTAAAAGTATTACCAGTACCAATGGGAGTGGCTGATTCACTCGTATACCAAGTATAGGTCAACGTCCCCATGCCATCGGCATCCGCTAAACTGTTTGATGCGGTTAAGATTTGACCTTGGGTGGCTGTGCCGGAGATAGTGACGCTGCCAGTCGGCGCATCATTAACCGACGTAACACTGACCGTCGCTTGTACGGGTGTTGCTGATTCTAATCCACCATTATCTTTGGCCACGGCGATAAACGCATTGAGTGTACCGTTAGCATTCGCAGCAGGTGTCCAGTAAGCAACATGAGTGGCATCAATAGTGTTATTGGTACTGGCATTCCAATCTGTTGCTGTACCAGCGCTAGTCCCTATTAATAACGTACCGGTACTGACCGCTTTAATGACAAAAGCATCGACCGTGCCATCCACATCGGCTTCATTTCCCTGAGATAAAAGATCGCTAAAAGTGACTTGAACTTGATTGTCTTCGTTACCGCTGGCAAGGGCTGCAGCAAAAGCTGTTAAAGTGGGCGCCGGATTTAATAGACTTGTAGCAGCGACAGTGGTATCAGAAAACATAAAGAACTCTACATTTGAAACTATATCAGTACCGTCATTGCCTAAATTAGCAATTAAGGTGTATTGATTTGTAACACTATTGAAGAACTTGGTGTAGTTGGCGTATGTGCCTGAAAAAACTGCCGTATCAGAACCATCTCCACCATCTATAGTGTCGTTACCGCCACCACCTGTTATGGTATCGTTACCCGCTTCACCATTAATATCATTATTAACGTCATTACCGATAAGCGTATCGTTATAATTACCCGCAATAATACCTTCGATACTACTTAAACTATCCCTGCCAATATGTGCGGCATCAGCACCTGCGGTAGCAAAAGCAGTCCCGTTTAACAGATCGACAGTAATATCAGCAACAGCACTCGTGTACTTGATAGTATCAAAGCCATCACCACCTACATAAGTATCATCACCTTCGCCATTACCACCAACGATTAAGTCATCCCCAGCGCCAGCATCAACAACATCATTACCAAGACCAGAGTAAATAATATCATCCCCTGCATTTGCAAATAGATGATCATCTAATTTATCGGAGCCAAATACGAAATCACTCTTCTCGCTGGCATTAACCTTAGTTTGTCCCGAATTATGCAAAGGATCTGGAAAGTAAACTCGAACAGTTTTTTGAAGACTCTGTGCGGATAAATCATATCCGTATAAATAAACTTGATTATTAGCCGCATCTCCCAATCGTAGAAAATCTACACTGTATTCACCGGGTAAAAAATCTGTTGTTAACGCTTTGTAGCTATCAAGTTGAACAGTTTTTTGGTTCGTACCAGGTTGTGAGTAGTAGTCTGCATAAACCCAAGTATCGAGAAATGCATTGCTTCCAGCTGGACTATTCATTCTCAAATAAACACCCTTAACACCCGAAATATCATCTGTGACAACACCACTGATAACTATTTTTGGTCTATCTGTAATTGGATCAAAGACAGCCTCAAGAGAAAAATTTTTAATTTCAGGCGCTATTATGTCTTGATTTGGGTTGGTTATTATAATGGGCGTAGAATTAGCATTTAACCAAGACCTTGAATCATTATAGTTACCCGCCAAATCTGTTAAACGAATGGTGTTAATATGATAATCACCAGATGCTGAATATGGTGACAATGAAAAATCAACTATTGCATGACCATTTGCATCAAAAGTTGCCCATTGTTGCAAACTAGCGCCAGATGGCGATGTAATTTCTAACACGAATTTTTGATTTAGGCCACTAGAAGAATCACTGGCATTTACTTCAACAGCTAAGTGAATCATCCCGTCACTAGCTACTATGATAGAACCGACTGATACACTATCCAATGAAGGTGCCTGGTTATCTGAAAGCGGATTAACAAGATCAGTATGTACGTTAAAACCACGATCTATTAATTGCTGTTGAGATACTGCAACGAATGTTCCTGTATTATCGGTTACCTGAAAAGCTCTAATTTCATAGGCACCAGATTTTGCGTAGAACGGAAGTTCAATTGTTGCAGTGAATAGCTGATTAATAGAGTTTCTTGTTAGTGTTATCTATGTTTGTTCATTGTTTACCGCCCAATAAAGCAATTGCATCGAATTAGCATTAGAAAAATTCGATGATAATTCGACACTAAAAGAAAGTAAAGGTGTTAATCCATCCTGTGAAAATCCAGAATTAAAACTCAAGTTGGTAATATCAGCTACAGTAAGTATTCCATCATAATTGCCTAGCTTAGAGTTATAAAGTGCCATCTCAGCTTCAATTACCCCAGTATTGACTTCCAACTGCCAATCACTACCCAAAGCAGCAGAACCGGTTATATCATTGGAAGCTGCTACATCCGCCCCAGTCGCTTTAGCCAAAGCATCGATAAATTGCAGTCCCATATCACCTTGGGCTACATTGCAGCCATAAAAGAGAATATCACCCGTATCTTTTAAATGACTGCCAATACTAGCAAGTTGGTCTTGATATTTTTTGAGGGTGTTGTTGCTAAGAACGGTATTACCAAGGTAAAGACTGCCTTGCGAACCATGCGAGAGAATTTGAATAGAATCGAGGTTGCTATAGCCTGCTAAGTATTGCTCTATTTGCGCAACACCGTCTTTTTGAGTATCGAGAACAAAGTAAGTACTATTATTCGGCAAGCCCGCAATAAGGGTTCGATAGTCTGGGACCGCTGCATCTATAAAGACTATGTTAGTGATAGTGCTTAACTGGTCAGACATTTTTATTTTATTTCCCTATTAACAGTATTTTTTTCTAATATACTCTCTTTTACTATCTTAAAAGCCACTATTATGTGCAATTAATGCAATTTATTTTTGTACATCAGAATTTCCCTGGACAATTTCGTCATATTGCTAAAACATTAGCACAGGATGATACGCATCAGGTTGTTGCTATTGGCCATTTTCCTGACTTTCAGGGCGCTTCTGCACTGGATCCTAGAATAAAACTATTTGGTTATTAAACGCCCAAAGCCAGTCATGGAAGTCATGCTTAGCTTTGATCTTTGAATAAAAAGCTTCTCTGCTTATCGCTACAGGCTGTAGCCACACATACTGACGCAATGCAGGCTGCTGGCGACACCCATCACGAAGGCAACCACATAAGAACTGGTAAACGCGGGATCAAATAACATGGGCTTCCCGGAGCATAGCTGAGTTTTTACGCATAGTTTTTAATGTTGAGTTTGAAATACGCTTAGGATTTAGGATTGGATTTTTTCTGCCATCGCCTTAGAGTTGTCCGCATCGCGTATGGGCCGGCCGACAACAATGTAGTCAGCACCGTTATCAAATGCCGAAATAACACTCATAGCAATCAGCGTAAAAGCTTAAGGAAAAAAATAATTTAAAGGCGCGTATATTACCCGTACTGCCCTTAATAGTGAATGTTAAATGCCAAATCATCACAATTGATCGGACAATATAATCATCATTAATCCAAATAGGGCTGATAACGGCCTGGGGCATTTGCTGGCGGAATACTTATGCCATGCGGTCCTCTTCTGGAAGAATCCGCAGGTTGCTAGGATTGAATTTTGGAGTTGAACTTAGGTACGGAAAAAAAGGGGCTTATTGAAAACAGTTATTGTTCAATACTAACAAAACCAATCTTACTAATATCCGCATGATGCACAGTGGCAATCAGTTCGGCGACTTTGCCGTAAGGGACGGCTTTGTCGGCGTAGAGATGGACGCCGATTTCAGGGTTTCCTTCTTTTTTTCCTTTGAGGATTTTTTCCAATTCGGGCAAATCTGCCACGGGGGCGCTGTTTAAGGTGATTTTGCCTTTATCGTCAATGCCAAGTTGCAGGGGCTGTTTTTCGCTGTCGGGCGTGGTGCTTGCGGTTTTGGGCAGGTTGACGTTGACCGATTGGGTAATGAGCGGGGCGGTCACCAGGAGGATGATGACCAGCACTAACATAACGTCTACTAAGGGCGTGACGTTGATTTCGCTTAGGGTTTCTTGGTCTTCGGAAGAGGTTTTGAATGCCATTTTTAAACCTTAGGCTGGCTGGTGTGAAAGGCGATGTGCATGAAGCCGTCGGCGAAGTTTTCCATCGCCAGACGTTGCAGCTTGACGCGCCGGAGCAGTAAGTTGTAAGCCAGGACGGCGGGGACGGCGACGGCGATGCCGACGGCGGTGGCGATGAGGGCTTCGCCGATGGGGCCTGCGACGGTGTCAAGGCTGGCGGAGCCGGCTTTGCTGATTTGTTGCATGGCGTTCATGATGCCGACCACGGTGCCGAACAGGCCGACGAAGGGCGCGGTGCTGGCTATGCTGGCGAGGTAGGTCAGGCCGCTTTCGATGCGCTGTTGTTCTTTTTGCACTTGCAGGCGCAGGGCTTGTTCGAGCAATTCTTGCGGTGATGAGCTGTAGAAGCGGATGGGTTTCGCGCCGGGTTTCGCTGCCTCGCTTTGCCAGGCGAAGCCGCTGACCGCAATCCGCGCCAACGGCCCTTCTGCGTTGAGGCTTTGGTCTTTGGCGGCTTCTAAATCGTGCGCTTGCCAGAAGTGTTCGGCGTAAGCCTGGTTGTGGCGGCTGTTGTGGGCAAACTCCCAAATTTTGTAGAAGATGATGACCCAGGTGATGACGGAAAAGATCACCAAGGTGTACAAAGTGCCGTCGATGATGAAACTTGGCGTTATTGACGCTGGCATGAATAGTCCTTATGTGTGTTAGTTTTGTAGTTTGAAATTAATGGGGACGCGCACTTCCCCGGTCACGGCTTTGCCATTCCGCTTAGCTGGCGAGCAACCCCAACTGCTTTTGACGGTTTGGATGGCGGCGTTGTCGAGCATTTCGTGACCGCTGCTGGTGTCTACAGTGACTTGTTCGATAGCCCCGCCCGGGCCAATTTTTACCTTTAGCTTGACGCTGCCTTCAATATGCCTGCTTTTTGCTTGCCGTGGGTACTCTGGTTTGGGCGTGCTATGGCAGTGTGGCGGCGCATTTCCGCCATCGCCGCTTGCCCCTCCAGCGTCTTCAACGGGTTTGGGCGCAGGTTTAGCAGACGCGCTTGCCGCTGGAACTGGCGCTTTTGCTGGTGATGAAACGGGGCCAGGCGCGGCAATCGGCGCAGGCACTTGGACACTTAAGGCTGGACTCGGACTGGGGCGGGTAGTCGCCAACACAGGCGGGCTGATGGGCGCGGTGGGCTTGGCAACTGGCGCTGGTTTTTCCGCTACTGGTTTGGGTATGGCTTTGGCCTGAGGCTTGGGCGGAGTTTTCGGTTCAATTTTCGGTTCAATTTTTGGTTTGACTTCTGGCTTAGGCGGCAATGGCTTAGCCTTTACAATGGGCTTGGGCTTGACGATGGGCTCAGGTTTTATGACAGGCTTAGGCTCCGGCTCTTTTTCTTTGACGGGCGGGGGCAATAAGGTCACTTCAATTGGCTGGGGTTTAGCGGGCTTAATTTCTGTAAATGGCTGGCGTAGCCATTGAGTAACGAAAAAGTGCAAGAGGACAACCGCCAAGGTAGACACCAGCAAACGAAAAAAACGGCGATTTTCATCGTTTTTTGGTGTATTAGCGGGTTTTACTAGGCTTGTCTGCATGTTGTTGGGCGTTGTGCGGGCAAACTGCCCATGCTTCCTTTAAATTATGAAAAAATAGCGCTAGGTCCACTCTAAAGCTTATAGTTTTAGGGTGGACATTGCGCCAGTGGCTTCCTTGCAATAATTATCGATACCACAGTCTATGCAGGATTGTCACCGCTGAGCAAGTCACCCTTAGTTAGCCAAATCCCTGATATAAATATTATCGAAATCATGTGTGGTCGCGAATAGCTGTGCAGTATAGCCCATTAAGCCCACTCTGCCAGCACCAAGGGGATTTTTGTCCCTGTATCTGAAAACTAATTTATTGTTAATATAGAACTTTAACAGCCTACCTTTAGCAATGATGCCGACACGATTTCCTTGGACATCACAATGTAGTAGCTTTGCTGTCGTCCATAATTGGATGTTCTGGTATACCCCATCGGTTAGCTTATAAATACTATAGCTCGGCGGCAAGCCGCTGCCACAATCGTTACTGATGCCAAAAGCATAGCCGCTGCCTTTGTTGATGCCATCTTTGCTGTAAAAATCAGCGCTGGCTCGAAAAATGGCATAAACGGCATAGCCATTATCTTTTTTTATGGACACCCGATAGTCAACATCTTGATACTCCGCGCCCGCATAAGTTGAAATCATGACGCTATCGTTATCAATATCTTGGGCGCGGTAAGTCAAGTTTTTTGATCCGTATATTTCCCATTGTTCGGGTTGTTGCGGCTCCCAATTATCCGCCATACCGTCTTGAAAATTCTCCACATAGGAGGCAGCTGAAGACAAAAGGGGGCAGAGCAGGGCGCTGATGAATAAGATTTGGCGAAGGGACTGCTTAAACATTAAAAACATCCAAAGTTTTTAGATGACGATAAATACTGAGGGTAGTGTCATCGAATTAAACTTTGTTTGAAGCAATTGTGATGCCAATGTTTTTAGCCATCATTTAAGTGTCGGGTATAAACCTCTTTTTTGATTCTTGATAAGTTTATGGCAGTTAGAAAAGCCAATCCTAAGGGTATTGTCGGATCAGCAGGCAAGTAAATTGTGTCATTTGCCACGATTTTTTTGCGTGAAATAACCTATTTTTTTTAACAGACTGAAAAGGCGAAACAAATTCAAATTTTGATTAATTAAACTGTGTTATTTAACGCTATTTTTAAATACAGATTGAAAGCAGGAATGATCAAAAGTATTTCCATGATTCTGAAAAATCACTTTAATCCTGAGATAAGTTATTGTTTTCAATAAAGTAGAATAAATTTAAGGGCTTATAAAACATTTATTAGTGGCATGGATAATGCTCAGGGTTAATTTCAACTTTGCCGTTTAGTTCAATTTAGCAAACGCTGATTAAACTGAAAGCCCCGCTCCCAAAACGTAAGTATCTACACAAGTTTTTAATATGCTATACGACAGGAAATTGCTAATGTGCATTGCGAATGGCTTTAGGTGAACTTGGGCGTGTAGGCCGGAATAAGGCTATTCGAACGTCAGTGAGAATAGCGTTTCCGGCACGACATCACGGTTATCTTGTCGGAAACATCTTTTTCGCTCCCGCTCAAAAGCCCTTATTCCGGCCTACGGCTTGTGTAGATACTTATGCTCCCGAAAGGAGAGGGGGCTTTTTGATTTTATACAATCCCACGGCACGCTCTCTATATAAAGCAGCACACAAAATTAATTTGCCGAGCCTAGCGGATAACCAATTCTGACGAATCAAAACCCAATAAATACCAGAGGAGAACTTGTGGAAAGTAACGCAACACACGCCGAACCCGCATTAAGCATCAATACCTCAAGACAATTCATGTCTTGGCTAAACGAGCAAAACCTAGCTATTGCACTGACGACTTACCAAATCGGCAAGCTGTTTTTATTGGGGCAAAAACCCAGTGGTGAACTGTCTGTATTTGAACGCAACTTTAGCCGCTGCATGGGGCTTTGCCCAAGTCCCAACGGCTTTTACATGAGCAGCCTCAACCAAATCTGGCGTTTTGAAAACGTGTTGGCAGCGGGCGAATACCATGATTATTTTGACCGCATATACATCCCGCAAATGAGTTACACCACCGGGGATTTGGATGTCCATGACATGGCGCTGGATAGTGACGGTCAGCTAATCTTTGTCAACACCTTGTTCGGCTGCTTAGCGACTGTCAGCGCCACTCACAGCTTTAAACCCTTATGGAAGCCGCCGTTTTTAAGCAAATTGGCGGCGGAAGACCGCTGCCATTTAAATGGTTTGGCAATGAAAGGCGGCGCACCAGCCTACGTCACCGCTGTCGCCCGCTGCGATGTTGCCGATGGTTGGCGCGAACATCGGGACAATGGCGGTATTGTCATCGACGTCGCCAGCAACGAAATTGTCTTGGACGGCCTGTCCATGCCGCATTCGCCGCGTTGGCATGATGGCAAGTTGTGGTTATTCAATTCTGGGAAAGGTGAATTCGGTTATGTTGATTTTGCCGCCGGACGTTTTGAGCCTGTGTGTTTTTGCCCAGGCTACATGCGCGGACTCAGTTTCCACGGCAATTTTGCCATAATCGGCTTGTCCAGGCCACGCGATGCCAAAACCTTCAGCGGTTTGGCGTTGGATGACCAGCTGGCTAGCCGCAATGCCCAGCCGCGTTGTGGCTTGCAAGTGGTGGACCTACTCAGTGGCGATGTTGTGCACTGGTTACGGTTTGAAGGGCTAGTGCAAGAACTTTACGATGTAGTCGCCTTGCCTGGAGTGCGTTCGCCGATGGCTTTGGGCTTTAAGACCGATGAAATTAATCGCCTTATCAGCATCGAGCAATAAAAGCAGTGAGCAAATTCCCTCCTCCCAGATTGTAAAGAAAGTTCTGAATAAGTTGATTCCGTTCATGCTACGACTAGGCTCTGCAGGAACGGAATCAACTTATTGCCGTTCGTCCTGAGTTTGTCAAAGGACTTAATCAGAGTTTCCTTAAAGTATCGGTATAAATAATAGGCCGGAATAAGACCGCTCCCAGCGGCAGTGAGTGCTGACGTTGCCGGAAAACAGATGTTTAGTGCCGTGTAATATTCCACTTTCCAGAAGCTGAACTTTATTTCGCGCAAGCCAACAGCGCGTCACCGACCTATCACCCTCAAGCCTTTGCCAATTTAGTCCGCTTGCATGAATTCTGGTGGTAATGGCAAAGCCAGCTTTACTTCAACACACAATTTTTTAATGCGTTATTTGCCGCGAACAACTGCGGCAAATGACACATTATTTTTTTAGTTAATTGAATTAGATAGTTTTTATCTCCTCAAGTAGAAAATTAAACTATGTTATTTACCATAATTTAACTTTCTGACATCGTATTTTGAATAGCTCCACAAGCCAAGCCTATTAAATTAACGGCTATATTTCCGTGCTTAATCCTTAATCCAGCACTTTCGACGTGATTTTAGGCGAACTATTGTCATTTTTTTGGCATATAACTTGCTAAAGTTGCTAAGGAAAGTGACAGTCACGCCCCATGAATCCAAGACCTGAGCCAAAAATATTCTTGTCCGGCGCGGCCCGATTCATCTAACCCCTAAATTTAAAGGAAGCACGAATGTACAACACGGCACAAAAACAAACTAGAGCAGCGGCGAATCCCATCAATTTGGCGGAACTCAAAGCCAACACCAGTGGCTTTAAAATTGCGGGTACTAGCCTCTCTTATGCAGGTGCTTCGGTCAGTTCTGCCGACCTGAACGGCGATGGTTTCAGTGACATTATTACAGCAGCGGCTGGCGATCCTTATGGAGTAAAAAAAGGCGCGGTTTATGTGACTTATGGCAAGGCCGGAGGCTTTGCCGACACCGAAGTCACGGCAACTAATTTTGCCTTTACCGCGTTCGACGGGACGAATGTCGGCAAGTCAGTAAGTTCGGCGGGTGACATCAATGGCGATGGTTTGGCGGATTTGATTGTGGGGGCGACAGGCAGTATTTTCGGTGAGAGTGATGGCGAAGCCTACGTTATTTTTGGCAGCAGAAAACTGACAGACATTAATATCCCAACGAATGGCACTATTCCGGCAAAGCAGGGCTTCAAAATTTTTGGTGGCGACACCAAGACGTTAGGTTATTCGGTCAGCGGCACAGGTGATGTGAATGGCGACGGCTTTGATGACATCGTTGTGGGCGCGGCTGGCAATTATACTAATTTAGTGCCTGGCGTTGCCTATGTGGTGTTTGGTTCCGCCCAAGCCAAAACCCTTGATTTGGGTACATTAAACGGCAATAACGGCTTTAAGTTCGCCAGTGTGGACAAGGGCAACGCTTTTGGCGGTTCGGTCAGCAATGTCGGCGACATCAACGGTGATGGCTACGATGAAATCATTGTTGGATCCATTTTCACCGATAAAGGAGCGACTAATACGGGCGCTTCCTACGTGCTGTTTGGTAAGAAAGATGGTTTTGCCAACACCACTACAGCACAGCTTAACGGCAAAAACGGTTTTGAGATTCCAGGTGTGGTGGCAGGTGGATTTAGTGGTTTCGCGGTTAGTGGCGGCGGTGACATAAACGGCGATGGCTTGGCGGACTTGGTGGTGACTTCGGTTTATACCAGCAGCGTTTACGTTGTGTTTGGTTCTACGAAGCCTTTTGCCAAGAGCTTAAACTTGGCTGGCCTGCAAGGTAGCAATGGCTTCGTTTTATCTGGGGATGCTACTAGCCGGTTTGGTATGTCTGCCAATTTAGCGGGTGATGTCAACGGCGACGGCTATGATGATTTGTTAATTGGCGAAACAGGTGCAGGCGGAGAGAAGGGCGGGGCGTATATCGTTTTTGGCAAGGCCAAAGGCTTTGGCAGGCTAAGTACAGCCGACATCAAAGGTGAGCTTGGCTTCAAAATTAATGGTGTCACCGAGAGCGATAGTGCTGGCGTTGCCGTGAATGCTGCTGGCGATGTCAATGGCGATGGTTTTGATGATTTGATTATTGGCGCCTCCGCCAGCAACAAGAACACTGGCGTGGCTTATGTCGTTTATGGCAAAGATTTTACGAAAGCCATTAATTTCTTAGGTGGAACAGGCAGGGATGTCTTGACTGGCACTTCAGCGGCAGAAAATTTTGTCGGCGGTGGCGGCAATGACATTTTGATTGGCGGAGGTGGGGCGGATTCTTTCAATGCGGGTAGCGGCAATGACACGATTCAAGTGACAAATTTGCGCTTTAGGGCGGTGGATGGTGGGAGTGGCACTGACACCTTGGCTTTGACAGGGAAAAACTTAAGCCTTGACTTAAGTGCTAAACACGGACTGATTCAGGACATAGAAAATATTAACCTGACAGGTACTGGGAATAATACGTTGGTTTTAAGCGTGACCGAAGTACTCAATCTGTCCAGCACCACCAACACCCTTAAAATCGTTGGTAATGCAGGTGATGAAGTGCTTGGCATAAGCAGCAAAGACGGTTGGGTTCAAGGTGCCGATCAAGGCAATTTCCAACAATTCCAAAATGGCAACGCCATCGTCTTGGTGGGTGTGAACGTTGATGCGAACTTTGTTTAAGCCTGAACACCGCTAACCATTTGAGAACTTCGCTATCACCAAGTTTAGATGTAGGGTGTGCATCGCACACCACGGAAGATTTTCTAGTGAAAATTACCGATTGACATAGGAAAAGGTGCGCGATGCACACCCGACAAGCCTTAAGGAAGCTCTAATTAAGTCAACAAGCCCCCTCTCCATCGGGGCATGGGTATCTACACAAGTTTTAGTGGTCGTCATTCCGGCAGGGATTGCCGGAATCCAAGTCACATGGACGTGTCATTCGTCTGAAACTTGACATTTTTTCACTTGAAATCAGTCAGGGGTTTCAAACATTGCCATTCTTGGCTTCTGGATTCCGGCAGTCCATGCCGGAATGACGGTGTTCAAGACTTGTGTAGATACTTATGCCCTCGGGGAGAGGGGATTTGTTCAGCACTTCCTTAAGTGGGACGGAGTAAGAGCGGGCCACGCCCGCGATAAGCCCCGAATAATCTGGTTTTAAAAATTAAAAGCCCTGCGCACCAACTAATTACAATAAAGTCGCCCAATGAATTCAACCCCCCTGGCCCGTATCGGCCTAAGTTTGCTCTTGCTCTTTTACACGCCCTTCGCCCGTTCTGAAACCCCAACCGAGCCAAATCCAGATGAGCAGGCCGAGGTCGTAGAACTTGATACCGTGACGGTTGAAGGAGAAGCCGACGAAGGCGACAAGCTCTACAATGCCAAGTTTTCTACTTCGGCAACACGCACCGACACACCCATTAAAGCCATCCCACAATCAGTCCAAGTAGTCACCCGCAAGCTGATTAATGACCAGCAAAACGTAACCGTCAGCGAAACCTTGCGAAATGTGTCCGGCTTGATTCCGAACAATGTCCTGTATACGCCAGCGGTCGAATCCACGCGCATACGCGGCTTTCTTGCCGAGCAATTGCTGGACGGCTTTACCCAATATTACAACCCAGGCGACCGCGAAAGCACCAATAATTTGGAGCGCATCGAAGTTCTGAAAGGCTCTAATGCCGTCTTGTACAGCGGCGGCTCAGGTTCTCCTGTGGGCGGCGTGGTCAACATGGTGTCTAAATTGCCTAAACCGAATGCCTTCGGACAATTTGGCATGAGACTGGGTTCGGAAGCGTTTTACCAGCCTTCGATTGATGTTAACCAGCCCATCAATGACAAAGTCCTGACCCGTTTTACCGGCGAATACACCAATGCGGGCAGTTTTTTGGACGTGATAGAAACTGAACGCTACAACCTAAACGAAGCCATTACTTTCACCAACAACGATTCAACCAACTTCACCGTCCAAGGCCGGATTGCCAAATGGCAGCAACAGGAATATCAAGGCTTGCCCGCAACGGGAACGGTGACGGGGGATTTTAAAATCCGTCCTGAATTGTTCATTGGCCCTGATGACATACCACCTAGCCATTCCGATTATTACGGCATTTGGGCCACCTTGGATCATTGGTTCAACGACACTTGGTCGGTCAACGCGAAGGCGCGTTATTCCGAATCCGAATTTAATCAATTGGCACAGATTGTTGTTGGCGAAGGCCAGAATTTCACTGCCGACATACCTCTCATTGGCTCAATTTGGGGTTTGAGAAACACCGAGCTTTTCCAGCAACAGGTGGAGAAGAGTTTTTTGTTCAACGTCCTGGCACAATTCGATTATGGGCACAGCCAGAACAAGGTGCTGTTTGGAGCCGACTACAGCGAGTTTGAAGATCAAGGCTTTACTATTTCGAGCCAAAATATCCCCATCAATTTCGCATCTACTGACTTAGCTTCAACCAATCCTCAGTTTCAGCCATACAGAAAAACTTGGTCTGGCACCCACAACTTGTTTGTCACTAACACAACTTACGGCGGCTACGCCCAATTGCAAAGCGATTGGTACGAACGTTTGCATTTGCTGTTTAGCTTACGTGCGGGTGTCGTTCAAATCGACTATTTAGACCAGACAATCAACCCCGGCACCATACTCACTTCGGAAACCCGCTTGTTACCGAGAGCCGGAGCGGTTTATGACCTTACCAAATCGGTCTCGCTCTTTATCAATTACAGCGAAGGAATGCGGGGACAACCCTTCACCCAATTTAGGGAAGGCGATAAACCCGTACCCGCTTTGTCGGAAAGTCTGGAGGCAGGATTTAAGTTTGATGTTGCCGAGCAATTGACCGGACAAATGGCGGTTTACCAGATTGACCGCAGCAATGTCGCTGTGTCTGCATTTCAGAACTCGCTCCGGTCAATCCCATCGGGAAAACAACGCTCCCAAGGCTTTGAGGTCGATTTAGTTTATCGGCCTCTACCTGAGCTGCAATTGCTAGGCAATTACGCTTACACCGATGCGGTATTTACTAACGACCTAGCTCCCGGCATACCCAGCGGCTCAAAATTGTTCGGCGTACCCGACCACAGCACACGATTGTGGGCCAATTACGATTTTCCTAAGCAACATACTCTGTCCGGCCTAAGCATGGGCGCGGGCGTGTATTGGCAATCAGAGACTTTTTTGTCTAACCGCAACTTGTTTAAGAGCGAGAGCTACTACACCTTTGATGCGTCCATTGCCTACCAATACCAACGTTACAAATTGGCGGCGACCATCAAAAACCTGAGCAATGAATTTTATTACCAAAGTTTTGGTTATCTGGGCGGACGTGTAGCTCCCGCGCAAGGCACGTCGGCGTTTGTGAATTTTACGGTGAATTTTTAGCCGCTTTACTTAGACTCCGCCACATTTTGTAGGGGCGGGTTTCAAACCCGCCTCACGGCATTTAGGTTAAATAACACAGTTTAATAAAATTCATCCTTAGTACATTATTGATAATCCTATATTTTTAAATTGGCTTGGCATTTAACGCAGATAACTAGGTTGTATCACGCAATATCTTTACCCAAAGACACTGACCAAACCTCTATACCAAGCTAGGAATGCGCTAAAACTAGGAAATGGCCCGATTCAATTCGCCAGCAAAGTTTTCAAGCTGTTCATTCCTTTGATAAAACTATTTATCTATTGTGGATATGATGTCGTAGCAATGGTTTTGGCACAGTAACTGCTAAAAAGTATCATCAAGTCCATTAATTTGTGAATTCAGTCACTAAAACACTTGCACAGCGAAAATTTTAAATGTTCATAAACCACTCATTTTCAATTAAAGGCCGGTTTCAAACCCGCCACTACGGCTTACCAATCAAGGGCGTTGCTATAGCCACGAGATTCTATTCCCTTAGGGTGGTTTTCTGATGTTGGCTGCCAAAGGTATCGAAACTTTAGCGGAGTTATCCGCATTCCAAGCCGAACAACGCGGCGAGGCGACGGCGTTTATCTGTCAAGATCAATCCGTCAGTTATGTGCAAGTTGATCATTTTGCCAATCAGATAGCCAACGGTTTGTTGGCTGAAGGTGTGCATTCGCAAGCCAGAATCGCCCTCTTGAATAAAGACAGTATTGCGGGCTATGCCTTGTTGTTCGGCTGCGCCAAAGCCAAGGCGGTGTTGATTGGCATCAATTGGCGTTTAACCAGCCAAGAAATTTTGTACATCCTAAACCAAGGTCAAGCTGAAGTGGTTTTTGTCGGTGCTGAGTTTATGCCAGTCCTAGAACAAATCCGTGGCGAATTGGCAAGTGTCCGCAAAATCATTGTTCTCGGTGAGGTCCATACGCAATGGCCTAGTTTTTCTAATTGGCTAGAACAGTTTCCGCCCACTGCACCGCAGCTAACGTATTCAGCCGACGACATTGTCGTGCAAATGTACACCAGCGGCACAACAGGTCATCCGAAAGGCGTGCAATTGCCCAATTACAGTTTTTTCCGGCTGATGGCGGGAATACGGGCGCAAGGCGATACTTGGATGGGTTTGACTGCTGAGGATGTTTTGTTAGTGGCCTTGCCGCAATTCCACATGGGTGGTTTGTGGTGGGTGGTGCAGGGTTTCATGGTGGGCGCGGTCCATGTTTTGATGCCTGTGTTTATCGCTTGGCAAGCATTGGAGCTAATCGCCAAGCACCACATCACTCAAGTCGAGATGGTGCCAGCCATGCTGCAAACCGCCTTGGACGAACCTGCTTGTGAAACGACTGATTTGGCTAGCGTGCGCGGCTTTTTATATGGCGGCTCGCCCATGGTCCCGACCTTGTTACGCCGCGCCATGTCAGTGTTCCAATGCGGTTTCTACCAAATTTACGGCATGACCGAAACGGGCAATATGGCAGTTTGCTTGCGTCCTGGCGACCATTTCCCCATCGACAGCCCACGGTTGATGTCCGCAGGTCGCGCTTTACCAGGGGTTGAAATTCTGGTCATAGACGCTACGGGTCAGAGCCTGCCAGCCCGCGAATTGGGTGAGGTTTGCCTTAAATCACCCGCCAACATGCTGGGCTATTGGCAGAACGAGGAAGCCAACCAAAACCTGTTTACCCAAGAGGGTTTCATCCGTACCGGCGATGTCGGCTATTTGGACGAGGACGGCTATTTGTTCATTTGTGACCGTATTAAAGACATGATTATTTGCGCGGGCGAAAACATTTACCCCGCCGAAGTCGAGGCAGTTTTGCATGAACATCCCGCGGTTGCTGACGCGGCGGTCATTGGCATTCCTGATGAACGTTGGGGTGAAACCGTGAAGGCCATCGTGGTATTGCGTCCAGGCGAGGTGTTAAAACAGCGCGAGCTGATTAATTTTACCCGTGGCCGGATTGCCGATTACAAGATGCCTAAAGCCGTTGAATTTGTAGACGCTTTGCCCAGAAACCCTAGCGGTAAAGTATTGAAACGCGTTTTGAGAGAGCCTTACTGGCGAGTGCAAGAACGCCAGGTTAATTAATAAAAGAGCATGGAACAAGGGTATTTGTAAGTGCTGATGAATCCCGAATTCAGAATGCCTAAAGGTGAACAACTCAGTCATTGAGCTTGTTTGAAAAAGTGTAACAATTGATGAGGTAAAACAAATGACTACACAAACACTAGAATTAGAAATCACAGAAGCCAAACCTGGCAAAATCGGGGCCGAAATAAAAGGCTTGGATGTTAACAGCTTAACGAGCCAATCGCCTGAATTGGCGATGATTCGCAACCTAATTTATAAGAACAAGCTTGTGGTCTTGCGCGACCAAGAGCTGGATGAAGAGGGCTATGTCGCCTTTGCCCGCAAATTAGGCAGACCACAAACTTATTTTCAGCCGCAATACCATCACCCAAAACACCCCGAAATTTTTGTTTCTTCTAACGTTTTGGATGAAAATGGCAACAAAATCGGCGTTTCTGGCACAGGGAAATATTGGCATACCGATTGCCAATTTGAGAAACAGCCCTTGTCTTTCACCTCGGTTTATCCGCTCATCTTCCCCAAATTGTCTAGGGAAACTTCTTATATCGACATGGTTGAAGTTTATAAAGCACTGCCAGCCTCGCTTAAAAGCCAAGTTGACGGGGCATTTTTTATTCATGAAGGCCAGATGCGTTACAAAGTTCAGGCCGAGGACATTGATAAATCATTGCGCGAGTTGCTTGACCGTATTAACGACCAAGTCCCGCCCGTACAGCATCCAGCGGTGATTGAACACCCTGTGACGGGTGACAAAGCCCTGTATGTCAGCAGCGGCTTCACCACCAAACGGGTCGGCCTGAGCTTCGAAGAAAACCAACGCTTTATGCAGGAGCTATTTGCGTTTATCGAACAGCAAGAACGCGTCCATACCCATTACTGGGAAGAGGGTGATCTGATTATCTGGGACAACCGCTCGCTGATTCATAAAGCCTCAGGGGTTAAACCTGGCGAGACCAGCAAAATGTACCGGGTTGGAATTTATGACGACCTGCCTTTTTATGTAGGAATAGCCTAGGTTTTGTGAATCTAGCAAATAACTATGGCGAATATTGGCTTAAGTTTGCCTGTGGGAGCGGGGTTTTAACCGCGAACTTAATTTTAGCCAAAAGCCTTGAATCGCGGCTAAAGCGGCTCCCACTTAATCTTAAAGAACAAAGGAAATAATTATGATGACACTTGAATTAGAAAAAATGGTAATCACTGAGGCGAAACTAGGCCACATTGGCGCTGAAATAAGTGGCTTGGACATTACCGAACTTGAAGCCGGATCGCCAGCCATTAAACGCATCCGCGACTTGTTGTACACCAATAAGCTGGTTGTGTTGAGAGGCCAAGATTTGACACCTGAAGAATATGTAGACTTCACGCGCAAATTAGGCCGTCCGCAAGTTTATTTCCAACCGCAATACCACCATCCTGACCATGCGGAAATTTTTGTGTCGTCGAATGTGGTCGAAGCCGACGGCAAACGCTTGGGTGTGTCGGGTACGGGGCGTTATTGGCATACTGACTGCCAGTTCGAAAAAAATCCCCTGTCATTTACCTCGGTTTATCCCTTGGTCTTCCCTAAATCAGCACGGGAAACCTCTTATATCGACATGAGCCGTGTTTACGAAAATTTGCCCAGCGATTTGCGCAAAAAAGTCGATGCCGAAAATGCCGCTTTTATTCACGAAGGCCAAATGCGCTACAAAGTCCAGGCTTCTGACATTGACCGCTCTTTACGCGAACTGCTTGACCGCATTAATGAAGAAGTCCCGCCCGTTAGGCATCCTGCCGTCATTAAACATCCAGTGACCGGCACTAAGATTCTTTATGCCAGCAGCGGCTTTACGACCAAATTTGTTGGCTTAAATTATGAAGACAACCAGCGTTTCATGAAGGCAATTTTTGATTTCAGCGAACAGCCGGAATTTGTCCACACCCATCATTGGGAAGAAGGCGACTTGATTATCTGGGACAACCGTTATCTCAACCACAAGGCTTCAACGACTAAACCAGGCGAATTGAGCAAAAGCTACCGCATTGGCATTTATGATGCTTTCCCATTTTATGTTGGGATAGAAATATGAGCGCAGTCATGGACGATGTTTACAACGAAGATTTCACCATCACCGACATTAGCAGCGGTTTTATGCAAAATGTATTGAAGCCTTATCGGCCGAATTGCCAATATTTGCAACGCGCCTCTTTTGAAGAACACGAAGACCAAGGTCTGCAAGGCTTTTTAATGAAGGGTGAGTTTTCGATAGGCGAATCATGCTATATCGACGATACCGGACATTTTAATGCGGTTGAATACAATATTTGCTTTAACCAGATTGCCTATCTGCATTTAGGGCATTGCATCAAGCACGGTTTGATTCCAGAGCTGGGGGCTTATGACCAAGACTCATTTTTTGAAAAACAGCTGTCGCATTTTTTGATCGCCAACCTCAATTCCAGCTTTCAAAGCCTGATGAACGCACGGCATTTTTACGGCACTTTCGGCATTCATTCGATAAAGAAAACCAGCAAGTGCATTTTTATGAAAACTTACTGCTATTTTCATGATGATGAAGTTGGCAAGTCAAAAGGTGAAGTGATGCTTGCCATTATGCACCCTTGAACCTACTCCCAAGCTGTTTAAACCGAACCATGCTGTGGCTTTAAAGCTAAAAACCGCGGTGGGTCATCTCAATCCCGTCCAACCCTTCGACAAGCTCAGGGCGAACGGAATTGAGATGACCCACACAACGCTTGGGTACTTAGGAAAATGCTGAACTAATTGCTTCCGTTACTGCTTCGGCGACCAACGGAAGTCACTGTGGGACAAGTTCAGCACGAACGATTTTCTATATACCCAACGGATTTTATATAAATTGGGTCGCTCTGGATAAGTTGGTTCCGTTCGTGGTGAGCTTAGTCGAACCATGAACGAAACCAACTTATCCAGAGCTGCCAAAATAGCTAGATTTACTAAGACAAAATGTATGAACCTTTCGCCCGTCCTTGAACAATCATATTCCTATGACCACTTACTTACAGATTTACAGCTTTGCCCGCCCGCAGGGCGTTCAAATGCAGCCAATTTGTTGTTGCGAAATTTGCTGGTCGAATTTTTGGAATTAGACGCGCTGGACGAGGTGGGTGAGCGCCAAAGTTTTGCCGAATTGGGCGCGGATTCCATTCAAGCGGTGGATTTCAAGGTTAAGCTAGAAAAATTGCTCGATTGTAAGTTGCGTTCGACTTTGCTGTTTGATTATCCCAGTGTCGATGTTTTAGCCGATTATTTAGTGGACGAAGTGCTGGTTTGGCCTGCCGAGCCAGTCCAGGCGGAAAATACGGACGCACCAATTCCAGCAAGCCCAGCCCTTGCGGTCGCTAAGGATGAAATTGCCGTTGTCGCCATTGCCGGCGTTTTTCCTGGCATTGCCGACATTGATGCTTTGTGGCAGAAAGTGCTTGCCGCAACGCCCTTAAAGCTAATGCCTAATCCAGAACAAGCGGGTTTTTCTTATGCCGCACTGGGTTCGCCAAAAGCTGAGCATTTGCCGCTTTTAGGCTTGAGCGAAACCGCTTTTGCGGACTTGGACAGGCAAGAGCAATGGTTGCTCCAAGTGCTGGGCGATGCTCTTGCCAATTACCAAATAAATCCTAAGAGTTTAAGCGAGCGCGTGACAGGGGTGTTTATCGGAGTCAGGGAAGCAGGACACAATGCGGGTTTGGCCTACCGTGTACCCTTGGCGCATCGGCTTTCATTCCAGTTAAACCTAAAAGGCCCAAGTGAAGTAGTCAATTCATTTTGCACCAGCGTTTACCAAGCCTTACATCAGGCCGCGCAAAGCCTAAAAGCGGGTGAATGCGAGCAAGCCATTATTGGCGCGATTAATTTGATTGAAGCCAATGATTTTGCCGAAGCCGCCAAAGCGGGCTTGTACGATGCGATTTTGAGCAAGAACAATCAAACCCACAGCTTTTGCGAGCAGGCGGAAGGTTATGTGCGGAGCGAAGGTGTTGGCGTGTTGCTTATCAAACCCTTAAGTTTGGCACGGCAAGACGGCAATAAAATTTTAGCCTTGGTGAAAAGCACGGCTTCTTACCACGGCGGTCGGGGTTATTCTTATGAAGCGCCTAATCCGCAAGGTTTGAAAGAAGTGTTTCGGCTTGGCCTGAACAAAGCAGGAATTAGCTCGGACAGCATCGACTACATCGAAGCCCACGGCATCGGCAACAAAATGGCGGATGCTTTGGAGTTAGGTGCGATTAACCAAGTCTACCAAAAGCACAGTGCCAACTCCGGTAAACGTTGGCATATCAGCTGCATCAAGCCCAGCCTTGGGCATCCCGAAATGGCTTCGGGCATCGCTACTTTGGCGAAGGTGCTGAAAGCTTTTGAACATAATTTGTTGCCTGGAATCGCAGGGCTGGAGCAGATCAATAGCGAATTACCGAACAATCACGCGCTGATTTTGTCGCCACAACACCAGCCTTGGCTTCGTGGCGTTGAACCGCGCCGCGCCGCTTTGACTGGTTTTGCTATTGGTGGCATTAATGCCCAGGTTATTCTCGAAGACTATGTTGGCTTCGACTCCGCTCAGCCAACGGTTTCACCTAAGCCAGTAGATAACGTTGCGCCAGAGCAAGCACCGTTGACTGAGCGAAGCCAAAGCCAAAATCCAAGCCCAGCCGATGATGCTGTTCTCGCAGCCCTAGTTTGGGATGTCTTTAGCTTGGATTTAGCCAGTATTGACCAATCTCTATCCTTAGTCGAATTTGGTTTTGACTCAATGAAAGTCATGACCTTTGTGGCCTTGCTGAATGAACGCATGGGCTTGGCTCTTAAATTTAGCCAAGTGCTAGGCATTGACAAAATAGCAGAATTGCACGAATTGCTGGCAGATGCCAAAGCACTAAAACAAGCGGGCGAAGCCGACACTAGCCAAGCTGAAACGCCAGTCCTTCTTGCGCAAAAATCGGCCTTGTCAGAAGTGCAAAAGGGCTTGTGGTACATCCATGAAACGGCGGCGGATCCGATAGGTTTTAACGTCCCCATCGCTTTTAAATTGGATGGCGAAGGGAATGCCGATGCCTTGCGTTCAGCCTTAAGCGCCATGCTTGAACGTCATCCCATCTTAACTGCGATGTTTATTGCCGAACAGGGTAGTGATGACATTGTGCAAGTCCTAAGGCCGAGTGCTGAGTGCCTGCAATTTGAGCGACTTTCCTTAGCTGAATCTCAGACAGCCGAACAAACAATGACCGCGCTGGCTAGAAAGCCATTTAACCTGAAACAAGACCCGCTGGTGCGCTTGTATCTGCTGGAAGGGAAGTGCGCAGATTCGGCTTGTGTGTTGTTTGTCATCCATCATTTGGTGTTTGACGGTATCTCTGGCGCTTTATTCATACAAGAATTCTGGACGGCTTATAAAACCTGTTTGTCAGGCCAGTCCTTGCCAAAGCCATCGCCAGAATTGGCATTTTTTGATTATGTGGCTTGGGAACAGGATTATTTGGCGGGCACAGAAGCCGCTGAAGATTTGGCTTGGTGGCGAAGCAAATTGGGTTCACAAACACCTACTCTTAACCTGCCTTATGACCGACTGCCACAAGCTAACACCTTGCCGCTGGATATTGGCTGTTGCAAACGGCTTGTACCGGACAATTTATTTGCCGACTTAAAGCGCCATAGCCTGGATTTAAAAGTCAATTTGTCCGCTTTGTTGCTGACAGCCTTCCAGATTTTCTTATACAAAATGACCCGCGAGACTGCCCTCGCGGTCACGACACCCGTGCGGGGACGGCCTAAGACCGTGCATGAAAACAGCATCGGCTGTTACATCAACGTCATCGTGACCAGCACCCAATTGTCGCCGAATCAAACCTTTGCCGAACTGGCCTTAGCAAATCGCCAGCACTTCATCGAAAGTTTGGATCATGCCAAAATCCCATTTCCTAGGCTCTTGGCGGAATTGGGGCTGACCCTGACTAATCCAAAAGAAGTGCCGTTTCCGGTTTCATTTACCTACCAGAACTTCTTTGACAGCATCTTAGAAAGCGGACAAGCCTTGCAAGGCGTGAACCCGATTTATGACATTTACCAGCAAACCGACGACCATTACACCTTAGAAGTCTACGATTTTCGGCAATCGTTGCAATTGAATTTCAAATACAAACGCAGCTTGTTTGACGATGAAACCTTGGCAAGGCACATGGATTATTTCACTATGCTGCTGGCAGAAGTGTGCAGGGATACGGGGCGCAAGGTCAAAGACTATCCTATCTTGCCGCCTGAGCAGTACCAGCTTATCGTCCATGATTTCAACCAAAGCCGTGTGGCTGTTCCTGAAAGTGCATTAAATTCGGATATTGGCGCGTTATTTTTGTCAGTGTGTAAACAACATCCAGAACAAGTGGCTTTAGTGTGTGGAGGAGAAAGCCTGACTTACGCAGAACTGGCAAACAAAGCCCAGCGCGTCGCCGCCTATCTAGAACAGCAAGACGTTCAGCCTAATGAGCTGGTCGCGGTATTCATGGAGCGCTCACTGGATATGGTCGTTGCGGTACTGGGCATACTCTTGCCCGGCGCAGCGTATTTGCCCATTGCCTGTGACCAAGCGGGCGAACGCCTCGCTTACCAATTGCAAGATGCCAAAGTCAGGATCATCCTCACCCAAACGCATTTGCAAGACCGCTTGCGAGGCTTAGCCGTCGACCCTTATTTAAGCCAAACCGTGCACAACATCCAATCCTTACAAGCCGAGCTGCCGCAGTGGCAATCTCGTCCCCTTGACTTGGACAGCTTGGCCTATGTCATCTACACCTCTGGCAGCACAGGCCAACCCAAAGGCGTGATGATTAGCCACCGCTCGCTGGTCAATTTAAGCCTAGCCATGATTGCCGAATACGACATCGGCGTTGAAGACCGTGTCCTGCAATTTGCGTCCTTGGCTTTCGATATGTCGGTGGAAGAAATTTTCCCTTACTTGCTGGCTGGGGCTGGCATTGTCATCCGCCACGAAGACGACATCGAAGCCGAACGCTTTTACAGCGTTGTCACAGAAAACAAAGTCACCATACTGAATTTGCCGCCGCAATTTTACACGGTCATTGATGCTTTGCTGCCGGAGCAAAAAAGTAAGTTATTTAAGCAAGTTGGCTTAGTCTCCTTTGGCGGCGAAGCCTTGCCGCAAACCACATTGGCGGCGATGCAGCAGCATCCGGTACAAATTTTCAATGCCTATGGCCCGACCGAAGCCACGGTTAACGCGGCAATAGCCGATGTGACACACAGTGAAACCAGCGTAATCGGCAAGCCGATTGCGAACATGCAGTTGTATGTCTTGGATGACGATTTAAACGTCTTGCCCGTGGGCGTAGTGGGTGAATTGTATTTGGCAGGCGTCGGAATTGCCGTGGGTTATTTGAATCAGCCCGAATTAACAGCCGAGAAGTTTTTGGATAATCCATTCGGCGACGGGCGATTGTACAAAACTGGCGATTTGGCCCGTTGGCTGCCTGATGGCGTTTTGCAATATCAGGGCCGTAATGACGATCAGGTTAAAATTCGAGGGTTCAGGGTCGAATTAGGCGAAATTGAACGGGTGCTATTACGCCATCCCGACGTGGCGAATGCAGCGGTCATCCTGCAAACCACAGGAAAAAACCCGCAATTGGTCGCTTTTGTGGTTGCCGAGGGTGATATAGCCGTGAATGATTTGCGCCTATTTTTGCGCGAACATCTACCTGAATACATGATTCCGACCGCGTTCCAGGCCTTGCCCCAATTGCCCTTGACCGCCAACGGCAAAATCGACCGCACTACCTTGCAAAACCAAACGCTTGATATTAGCGACCATACGCCTTACATGGCCCCTGAAAATGCGGTGGAAAAGACGCTCGCGGAAATATGGCAAGAAGTTTTGGGCATCACGCAAGTCGGCATTGATGATAATTTTTTCAACTTGGGCGGGCATTCATTGCTGGCAATACAGATAGTGCTTCGGCTTAACCGCCAATTATCGGTGAATTTACCAGTCAGTGCACTGTTTGAAGCGGGCGATATTCGGCATTTAGCCATGCTGATAGGGCAGTCTGAACGTCATGTTCAGGGTCAGTCTTTGGGTGATTTTGTTGTGGCTAGTAATGAAATGGTGTTTTAGCAAGTTGTCCACGAAAGGCACGAAAAAACACGAAATTTATCATTTCCACGCTCCACATCGTTTTAACCAGAATCTAGCGCAACGCGGAGCGTTGTTGGACGAATTCCCACGCGGAGCGTGGGAACTATAAATTAAGCTAAGCAAATTAAGCAGTTCATGCTTCGACAAGCTCAGCACGAACGGCTTAATTTGCTTAGCTTAAAAGATGTGAAACCATAAACTAACTTTATGCTGGCTTTAGTGCCAGTTAGCTCAGAGTTGTTGAATTAGGCCTGACCCGTTCGTCCTGAGCCTGTCGAAGGATGAACGGGTCAGGCCTAATTCAACAACTTTAACAACTAAGATCGGGTTTATCGTTCCCACGCTCCGCGTGGGAATGCAGCCCTCGACGCTCAGCGTCGTTTAATCAGAATATAGCGCAACGCGGAGCGTTGCTGGACGAATTCCCACGCGGAGCGTGGGAACTAAAAAAAATAATAGACACAGAACTAACCAAACGGCATTAATAAAAACAATAACCGGAACCAAGCCACTCTATGCAGGAATTACTCAGCAGTTTGCTAAAAAAAGGTGTGCGCCTGACAGCAAGCACCGAAGGCGAATTGAAAATACAAACTGGGGCAGAGCCTTTAAGCGATGCCGAAAAGACTGCGATTAAGCAGCACAAAGCGGAATTGTTGGCCTTTCTCGCAGGAGGCAAAGCCGCTTGCTTGTCTTATTCGCAAGAACGTTTATGGTTTTTGGCGCAGATGGGCTATGGTTCGCAATACCATGTGCCAGGTCTTGCCAAGATTACTGGGCCTTTAAGCCAAGCGGCCCTGCAACAAGCCTTGGATTATCTCATCGTCCGCCACGAAAGCCTGCGGACAAACTTTATAGCCATTGCCGATTCCGCCGCCCAACTTATTGCTCAAGCCAAGCCTGTCAGCCTTGAGTATGTCGATTTATCAACCATGCCACCTGCACAACAAAATGCGGAACAAAAGCGTTTGCAGCAAAGTTTTATTGACCGTCCCTTTGATTTGGCGGCAGACAGTTTATTCAGAGCCATGCTGATTAAGCGTTCAGAGTCAGAACACACCTTAGTCATCTGTATGCACCACATCGTCACCGACGGCTGGTCGATGCGTTTGTTGTTGCGCGATTTGACAGGTGCTTACGAGGCTTTCAGCGTCGGACAAAATCCCACCGCCGCGCCGCTGAGCATTGATTATGCGAGTTATGCGGCTTGGGAGCGGGGCGCAATGGACGATGCCCTGATGGCAAGCGAGTTGGATTATTGGCGCGGACAACTGGAAGGCTATAGTAATTTGGACTTGCCGCTGGATTTTGTTCGCCCAGCCCAAAGTTCTGGACGCGGTGCTTATTTGCATATCGAACTGGATGCTGATTTCAATGATGCAGTTAAAGAAACCAGCCGTGCCTTCCGCACGACCAGCTTTAGTCTGTTCATGGCCTGTGTTTATACCCTGCTGAAAAAATACAGCCAACAAAGCGACATTTGTTTAGGAATGCCCGTAGCGAACCGCCATCAACGCGAGATGGAAGACATTGTCGGTTTTTTCGTCAACACCGTCGTCATGCGGATAAACCCAGACTCGGCAAATCAAACGGTGGCGGAGCTGATAAGCCATGTCCATAAAGTCATCGTTGACGGACAAGACCACCAAAATTTGCCGATTGAAAAAATTTTGCAAGTCCTGCAACCAGAACGGGATTTAAGCCGAAGCCCAATTTTTCAAATTTTAATCAATTACACGCCCTTGAATTTGGGCCAAGTGCCTTTTGGTGATTGCGTCTTGGAACCGGAATTTGATTTTGAAATTGATTCGGCTAAGTTTGACATTACCTTTACTTATCAAGAAATTGACGGCGGCAAGGCCAGCATCGGCATTGAATACGCAACCGAGCTGTTCAGGGCGGACACGATAGAACGCATGGCTGGACAATTGTCGCGGCTGATGGCTTATTTTGCTGGGCACTGCGATGCTCAAATTAACAGCTTTGATTGGTTGCCGGAAACGGAAGCAATAAGCCAAGTCTGGGAGCATAAGGCCAGCGATTATCCGACCACTGTGTGCTGGCATGAATTGTTTGCACGTCAAGTCAAACAAAGCCCGTCGGCAATGGCGTTAATTTATGAAGACCAACGCTTGACCTACCAAGAATTGCACGAGCAAAGCGGGCAAGTGGCGGTATATTTGCAAGGCATAGGCATTGGCCCTGAAACCATCGTCGCCCTGAGCATTAGCCGCTCCCCTGCCATGATTGTTGGCGTGTTAGGGATTTTGAAAGCGGGCGCAGCTTATTTGCCGATTGATGCCGAATTGCCAAAAGAGCGCATTAAGTCTTTGTTGTCCGATAGTGCTTGCCGTTATTTATTGACCGAACAAGCCGTGCTAGGGCGCTTGGCTGGTATTCTCGCCGATACGGCTATTGAAGCGCGGTGCTTGGACAGCGACTGGCCTGCCATTGTCGATGCGCGTGGTGAGCTGCAATCGCTCGCTACGCCGGACAATCTCGCTTATGTCATTTACACTTCGGGCAGCACTGGGCAGCCTAAAGGCGTAATGATAGAACACAAGAGCTTGGTCAATCACAACTTGGCTGTCATTGACGCTTACCAAATGACAGCCTCCGACCGCGTCATGCAGTTTTCCACCATCAGCTTTGATATTTTTGTCGAAGAAGTTTTGCCGACTTTATTGTGCGGTGGCGCAGTCGTTTTGCTGGACGCGCAGCGCTTCACCGATGTCGCTTATTTAAAAGCCGTCATTCGCCGCCATCAAGTCAGCGTAATGAATTTGCCCACGGCATTTTGGCATTCTGTGGTCCACGAGAGCTTTCCAGAGAGCTTAAGCCGCGTGATTATCGGCGGCGAAAAAGCCGAAATCGACAAATACCAAATTTGGCGGCGTACTAATCCGACAGTCCGCGTTACCAACACTTACGGGCCGACTGAAGCGACCGTTATCACCTTGCTTTATCCATTGCCCGACATCTTGCCCGCTGATCGCCAAATTCCTTTGGGCAAGCCCTTGGCGAACACGCAAGTCGCCATTTTGGACGCTGACTTAAAGCCGCTGCCTATCGGCATACCTGGAGAATTGTATATCGCCGGAGCTGGCTTGGCGCGTGGCTATTTGAATGCGCCAGAGTTAGACGCGCAGAAATTCATTCCCAATCCTTGGTTGGCAGGCGACCGTTTATATAAGACGGGCGATTTGACGCGCTATTTGGCGGACGGACAAATCGAGTATTTAGGCCGCATGGACAGCCAAGTTAAAATTCGCGGCTTTAGGATTGAGCTAGGCGAAATCGAATCCGCGCTGGAAGCCTATCCTGGCATACAAAATGCTATTGTGATTGTCGGCAAACAATCTGCCAACAAGCAGTTAATCGGTTTTTATGTGCCAGCAGCGGGAAGTCAAATCGACCACGACGCAATGAAAATGTTCTTACGCGATAGATTGCCGGATTACATGATCCCAGTGCATTTTGTGGCTTTAGAAAAAATGCCCTTGACCGCCAACGGTAAGGTTAACCGCAATGGCTTGGCGCAATACTTCATTCCAGCTAACACGGATACTAATGCACTTAAGCCTGAATCTGCCTTGGAAATAGGCTTGGCAGAGATTTGGCAAAAGCTCTTAAACGTACCGACGGTCAACGCCAACGACAATTTCTTTGAGTTAGGCGGACATTCTTTGTTGACTGTCCAGCTTATCAGCCAAACCCAGCAATTAGGGCTTGGCAAGCGCCTGACTCCAGCTGATATTTTCAAATACCCGACCGTAAAATCCTTGGCGGCCTATTTAGAGGATAATGTCATGCTTATGTCATCCCCGTCCCAAAAAGCCCCGCTGTCGCCGCATGTGGTCAGTCTCAGGACGGCGCGGCCCACTTTCATCGTGCCGGGTTTGCCAGGTTTGAGCGATGGCTATTACCAATTGGCAGAACGTTTAGGCTTGGACGGCGAGGTTTATGGCTTGCAAATGCGCGGCTTCGAGACCCAAGAAAGTCCAGCTACGACAGTTGCCGACATGGCGGCGCATAACATTGACCTGATCCGCCAATTCTGCACTGGCGGCAAAATCAATTTATATGCCCACAGTTACGGGGGTACTGTCGTTTATGAAATGCTGCGGCAGTTGCAAGTCAGTGAATTTGAAGTCGGCGAAGTGGTTTTCATCGACAGCGGCGTGTTAAAACCCAGACAAAGCGCCATCGACAAAGCTTCCGTGCGGACTTTCTGCCAATTTTTATTGGCAACCACGGGCGCGGAACAAAAAGTCCTGGAAAACCAAATTAAAGACATCTTGGACGGTCATGAGCAAGCCGAATGGCAGCACCAATTGGCGGCTTTGATGCAGCAAAGCGGCGCGATGGACGGCGAACAATTCAGCAAAATTTGGCGAGTGGTCGAAGCAGCCGTTAGCGTTAATTACCGTTATGGTGAGAATGGCGAAAAATTGCCACAGCGTTTGACTCTGGTGGTTGCTGATGGCAGCAAAGGTTGGCTGAACAAAAATTGTTGGGATCCGTATTTTGAACAAGTGCGGGTCATTTCAACACCAGGCGACCACATGAGCATAGTGCGTCAGCCCGACTGCGACCCTTGGCTTAAACAATTGGCGGGCAGCGGCGAACTGGCGGCAAGTGCGGGCGGTTTAGCCGAATGGGATCCATCCCATGTGCTGAGGATTGATAATCTTCGCAAACATTACAAAGGTAAGGGCAAGTCCAAGGAGAAAGTAGTCGCCGTGGACGGCTTGAGTTTTGCGCTGACCGAAGGCGTTTGTTTTGGTTTGTTGGGGCCGAACGGGGCTGGCAAAACGACGACCTTGGAAATGTTGGAAGGCATTAGCAAACCGTCGTCTGGCGCTATTTATTATCGCGGTGCGCCCATCGGGGCCGATTATCGTAAGCGCATCGGCATTCAATTTCAACATACAGCCTTGCCGGAATTGCTGACTGTCAAAGAATCGCTACAACTGTTCCAAAAGCTCTACCCGTCGAGCCTTGACATTGATGAGCTGATTGCAGCCTGTGCCTTGGAAGAATATCTCAATCGCGACAACCGAAAATTATCGGGCGGGCAACGTCAACGCCTGTTGCTTGCGATTGCTTTGATTAACGACCCTGACATCGTGTTTTTAGATGAACCGACCACAGGTCTTGATCCGCAGGCGCGGCATAATTTTTGGGATTTGCTGCGTAGCGTGAAGGCGCGGGGCAAAACCATCGTCTTGACTACCCATTACATGGACGAAGCCGAGAACTTATGCGATGAAATCGCTATTATGGATAAGGGCAAAATCTTGGTTCAGGACACGCCGCAGAACTTGCTCAAAAACCATTTCGACGGTGTGTTGATAAAACTGCCCCTGAATTCTGGCTTGGCAGACTGCCCAGATTGGCCTTATCCGCTTTACACCAGCGCCGACAAGGTCGAATTTATCACACCGGATGTTGAAAGCGCATTACGCCATTTGGCGGAGCGGCAAATTCCCTTGGAAGGGCTGTCGGTGCTGACCCCCAATCTGGAAAACCTGTTCTTGAAACTGACTGGCTATTCGCTAAGGGACTAACATGAAGCACTTTTTAGTTTTATTAAAAGCCCGCAACATCGAATTGCTTCGGGACAACGCGACTTGGGTCTGGAATATGGTGTTTCCAGTCATCCTAATCGTCGCAGTTGCGACTTTATTTGGCGACCGCGACACCAACCTGTTTAAAGTGGGCATCATCGGTCAAGACACGCCCGCACTTGCCGCTTTTAAAACCACTCGCTATGTCCAATTCATAGATTACGCTAACGCCGAAGCCGCATTGCCCAAAGTTCAGCATCATCAATTGGATTTATTAATCGAAAGCGGCGCTGCATCCCGTTATTGGCTAAACGAAGATTCGCCAAAAGGATATTTCTTGGAAAAAATGCTTTTAGGCAGCGGCGGCAATTGGCACAAAGAAGCGGTGAGCGGCAAGCAAGTCCGCTATTTGGACTGGGTATTGCCTGGCATTTTAGGCATCAACATCATGCACACCAGCTTGTTTGGCGTGGGGCTGGCATTGGTTAAGCTCAGAAAAAACGGTGTGTTAAAACGTTTGCAAGCAACCCCGGTGAACGCCTTTGAATTTTTAAGCGCCCAAGTTGTGAGCCGCTTATTACTGCTGTTGGCTGCCATCTGCGTCCAAGTCATCGCCTTAAACTTCATCTTCGGCTTCATCATCGAAGGCTCGTATTTGTTGTTGCTCTTGATAGCCGCACTTGGGTCTTTATCGCTAATCAGCCTAGGCTTAATCGCCGCCAGCCGAAGCAATAACGAAGAAGTGACGATAGGCTTGTTGAATTTAGTCACCTGGCCCATGGTGCTCTTGTCAGGGATTTGGTTCTCCTTAGAAGGTGCGCCTTATTGGCTACAAAAAGCCGCGCTGGCTCTGCCTATGACCCATATATTAAACGCCGCCCGCGCAGTGATGATTGACGGGGCTGGTTTTGCGGAAGTGCGGACTGAGTTGCTGGTTTTGGCGGGTTTGACTTTGGTGTTTTTGACTATTGCTTCATTGCGGTTTAAATGGAATGAAGATTGAAATTGATTGTGGGAGCAAATTGAGCCGTTCGTGCTGAGCTTGTCGAAGCATGAACGGCTCAATTTGCGGGGTCGAGTAAAATCAATCACGCGGTGTCGGCTTTAAGTCTAGTTGCCGGAGTTCAATAATTTTGTCGGTGATTTGTTTGAATAAGGCGGGCGGCAAAAAACCATAATCGTATTTGCCATGCGTGCCCTGAAGTTGGCGGAGGTCATAGCCCGGCCATATGAATTCATTGAAATCATCAAGGATGAGCCATGACCTGTCACCATCTAGCCCCAAGTGTTGCTTGACCCTAGGTGGAATTTCAATGGCAACTGCCGGATTTCGAGGTGGCGTGTGCGTAATAGGGGCAACCGTGACGGTTTGGCTGTCATCAATGTTTTTGATAGCAAGGATAATGGCGCAAGGCCGATTTTTTTGGCCTTCAATTTTTCCGGCAGCATATTCATTCCGCCACAAATAGGCATAAGAAATGACAAGGCCACATTCAGGCTCTGGCAAGGGCATGTCGCTCAATCCAATAAGGCGTTGAGGTGTTCGTGGCGGGAGTCCATTTGGGCGGTGGCAATGGCGGTAACTGATGTTTCGGGCAGTTCGCTGACATGGTAAGCCTGCCTTGCTTGGGACTTGAGCAGCTTATATTCTTGTTCGGATATGAAATAACCGCTAGTGCGTCCGTGGCTGGTGACGGCAATGACTTCCCGTTGCGCCCGTTCTTTGTATTGGCCAAAATTTTTAACAAATTCACTTGCTGAAACTTCTAACATATAGGTCTCCTGTAAAAAACTTATTATACATAAAATACGCAATATACAGATTTTTAACGCTTCCAAAGGCTTAGCGATTAAAAAGGGAACGAAGACTGAATTGCGCCCATTCCCAAACTGAACTTGAGAATGAATAAACTAAAACACCACCAATAATCACTTGCATGGACAAAATGGAAAAAATTTTCACCTCTACCAGCCAATTTTTCGCCGCCGTCCCTGACCGGATGATCCGCATCCGTTGGCCTTTACTGATTGCATTAATCGCTTTGTCAGGATTTATGCTGGTTGGCGCGGTCACGCGTTCTAGCATCAATACAGCGGCGAATAGTTTTTTAGATCAAAACGACCCCGCCATTATTGCTTTGAACACTTTCCGCGACCAGTTCGGCAGTGATGATTCCGTCGTATTGGTTTACCGCGCCAAAGATGGCGATGTGTTTTCAAAACAATCCTTAGCCGCTGTGCAAGCCTTGACCAAGGATTTAGAAAACTGGCGGCAGCTGAATCCCAGCATTTTTACTGATGCCAAGGGCAAGGCGCTTAAAAGCGATGAGCTGCAACATCTGCGGCGCGTCCAATCCTTAAGCACGCTTCGTGTCCAAGCGGCGGAAGGCGACACTTTAACGTCTTCGCGCCTTGTACCCCGTGAATTGCCGGACGACTCGGAAGCCTTGGCGCAAATTAAAACGACCGCCAATACCAAGCCCGATTTCAAACGCGCTTTCTTTTCCGAAGACGGGCGTTATGCTGCCATTTTGGTACAAACTGATTTTGGTTCTAAGCCGAGTAAAGATTTTGTGCCAGCCATTGCCGACGACAGCGTGGCTTTAGATGCCAGTTTCGGCGACACGACAGACGCAGCGGGCGACTTGACCGTTGACCACAGCGCCAAAGTGCAAAGCGTGACCTATGAAAAAGTAGATAACTTTGTCTATGCCAATTTTGTGAAAGCCGTCAAAGCGATTTACGCGCCTTATGAAGACCGCTTGGAATTTTATCCCGTCGGCCTGCCGCCCTTAATGGAATTCGTCCAGCAAGTGTTGGCGCAATCTGCTAGTTTGAATTTGGCGATGATTTTAATCAATGTCGTCTTGCTCTGGGCCTTGTTCCGCTCACTCAGTGCCGTGTTCTGGCCTATCATCACCATCGTACTGAGCATAGTCTGGACCGTCGGAGCGACCGCTTGGTTGGGCCAAAGCCTTTCGACCATGATCAGCCTAACCATTATGCTGGTCTTCGTCTGCGGCATGGCGGACTGCATTCATGTCATCAGCCTGTACATCAACCAGCGGCGTGAAGGCGCGATGCACCGCCGCGCCTTGTCCAATGCTTATGCCGAAACCGGACTGCCCATGTTGATTACGACATTTACTAACATGGTTGGTACTTTGTCCTTGATGACTTCGGAGTTTTATCCCATCCGCGTGTTTGCGGGCATGTCCACGGTGGGCGTGGGTTTGGCATTTTTGTTTACGATGGTGCTGTTGCCAATATTGTTGGATTTTTGGCATCCTGAAATTATCAAGAAATCCCGCCCAGGCTTTATGCAAAAATTCAGTGGTTTCTTTTCAATGCGTTGGCAGTCTTTACCTTCTATAGCGCGGCGGTGGTCTTGGATACTTGGTTTTGGGCTAATGCTAGCGAGCCTCGGTTGGCGTGCTGGCGGCTTCATTGCCGTGGTCGCTTGCGCCGCCATGCTGGTGCGGGCTTATCAAGAGCTTTTGTTGAACGCGATACCGCGCTTTGTTGCGCGTAGTTATGGCTTCATTTTTCTTGGCTTCGGCTTGTTGATTGGAGCTTGTTGGTATGGTGAAAGCCAAATTCGGGTAGATTCTAACATCATGGAATTGACCCGCGAAGGCAGCAGCATCCGCACCGCCTTTGCCACCGCTGACGAACACTTGGCGGGTACGCAATCCATGGAAATCATGATCGACACCAAGACTACCGACGGTGTGCTTGACCCTGTGATTTTGGGCAAAATCGACCACTTGCAACAAGCCTTTAGCCAACAATATCCCAAGCAAGTCAGCCGCACTTATTCGCTCGCGAACATTGTGAAAGACACTAATAAAGTCCTGCACGAAGACAACAACGACTATTACCGCATACCCGACAGCAGCCAGATGGTTTCGCAGCTCTTGTATTTGTTCAATAGCGTCAACCCCGCTGACCGTCGCAGTATTGTTTCCGACGATTACAGCAAAACCCATATCAGCGTGAATGTGTACAGCGCAGGCTCGCAGCAATACCAAGCATTTTTTACCGAAGTTAACCAGCAATTAGACAAAGAATTCGCCGATACCAAAGCGCTTTATCCCAACCTGAAAGTGACTTTGACCGGGACTGTGCCGCTGGCGATGCGAACCCAGGCCATCATCGCCAATTCCCAATATGACAGTTTCTTAATGGCTCTGGCTGTCATTAGCGTGATTATTTTCCTGACCTTGGGCTCAATACAAGCGGGCTTGTTGTCATTGATTCCGAACATAATTCCGGCCTTGTTCACTTACGGACTGATGGGGCTTTTGGATATTCCTTTGGATACCGACACCTTGCTCTTGGCTCCGGTCATCATCGGTTTGGCAGTGGATGACACCATACATTTCATGACCCATTACCGATTATCCCTCATGAAAACCCGTGACATGGCGGAATCTTTGAAGCATACGATCATTGATGTCGGCCCCTCGGTTTTGTTTACCGGCATGATTGTAGGTTTGGGCTTTTCGGTGCAGATTTTTTCTGACTACTTGGGCACGGCAAAAATGGGGCTGTTTGGTGGTTTGGCGATTTTTGTCGGGATTTTGTGTGAATTGCTGTTGCTGCCGGCTTTGTTGTTGTTTTTCAAGCCGAGGTTTGGTTTGAAAGAGGTAAGGAGTGAGTTAATGCCGTCGCGTTTTGGCAGTTGAGGGCATCGGCTTGGATTTGTGGGAGCGGCTTTAGCCGCGAAAAGTAGCTTGTTGTACCAAGTCGCGGCTAAAGCCGCTCCCACATTTTACTCGTTCCTAAATTCCAGCTTCACTGTCATTAAGTTAAGGAAGAAGATTATAAAATCACTAAGTTGTAGATTTTAAAAATCCCCCTCAATCCCCCTTTTTCAAAGGGGGAAGACCATTTCTTTACATTGTCAGTGAAGAAGTCAGTGTTCCCCCCTTTGAAAAAGGGGGGCTAGGGGGGATTTATCAACATAAACATTTGCTTTATCGACGTTTTTCTTAACTTATTGGCACTGACGCTCCAGCGTCGCTTAAAGTTTCTGCTTCGCAACGCCGGAGCGTTGATGGACGAATTCCCACGCTGGAGCGTGGGAACTATAAGAACTTTTTAATATAAATCAAAACATGACAAAAACTTTCATGAACACAAAATCATTCATTCTAGCAGCCTTGCTCTTAGCCCCTTCGTTGCTAAACGCCGCCCCATCCGGTCGAGAAATCTTAGAAAAAATGACCGACTACCAGCGCAGCATCACCGATTCGGCTTTTGTTAAATCCAAGCTGTCCAGTTGCCAATACGGTATTAAGGACAAAAAAATCACCTGCGCCGAAGAGCCTAGGGTCAAATTATTGGAAGCTGTCGGCATCAATGACGGCACCAAGAAAAAAGACACTAAGTCGGTGACGGTTGTCCTGGAGCCAGCAGCGGAAAAAGGCGTTGGTATGTTGAATTTTACTTTCGATGAAGCAGGCAAGGACAATGAAACCTGGCTGTATTTATCTGCCTTGGGCAGAGTCAAACGCATAGCCAGCGGCAATTCCGATGAGGATTCAGAACCTGCGTCTTTGTTCGGTTCGGAATTTACCACCGAAGATACCGATCCTGGAAAATTGGACGAATACACCATTACGCTGTTGGGTGAAGCGACAGAAGCAGGGCGGCCAGTTTGGAAAATCGAAACTGTCCCTAACTCTGCACGGGCGAAAAAAACCCGCTATGCCCGCACGGTTTTGTATGTCGATAAAGAACGTTATGTCAGCCTTAAGTCCGAAATGTATGACCAGCACGGCAAGGAAATCAAGCGGATGCTGACTTCCAAGGTCGATGAGATTAAAGGCGTTTGGACTGCGCGTTCACAAACCATGATGAATCTAGTCGCGAACCGCCTTTCGAACATGGTGCGTAGTGAAATCAATACCGGCGTGGAAATTCCCAGCGATTTCTTGACTCAGCGCACCTTGACTGATGTGGCGTTTCGGGAAACTACCTTGGCAAAACTAAGGGCGCAGTTAAAATAATGCGGTATTTTCGTTGTGGAAGAGGCTTTAGCCTCGACTGGGCGCGTCCTGTTTTTGTTGCCGCATGGCTGCTTGCTGGTATCTGCACGCCAGCACTTGCCGCCGAAAGCGATGGCCTGATTTTGGATGAAGCTTTTGACACGGGTATTAAGCCTACGCAAACCCAGGCCAAGGCCAAGGCCGAAACCAAGCCAGCGGACAATGGTAGCTTCTACCAACGCCACTTAGCCAATAAATTTGCCTTGAAACTCAGCCAGCAAATTTACAGCCAGTTAAGTCGGCACACCACTGACTCAGGTGTCGAAAAACAGCCAACAGTTGAAGACAACCGCCTCAACATCAACATCAAATATCAAAACCCTTTTGCCGCTGGCTGGAATCTGCAAGCCAGCGCCCAAGCCAAGGTTTACTGGCCCGGCGATTACGAATATGGCAATGAAACTGCTTCCATCGACATGGAAGGGCGGGTGGAAAACCTCGAGGCGCGGCTTAACGAACTCTATTTGACCAAAAACTTTGCCAAGCACACTTTCAAGCTGGGACGGCAAACCATCGTCTGGGGCGAAACCGAAGGCAACTCCATCCTCGATACCTTGAACACAACTGAATTCCGTGACTTAAGCATTATCGAAATCGAAGATGCCCGCCTTAACCAATGGTTTTTGGTTTGGGATTATTTCCACAATGATAGCCAGCGGTTGTCAACCTTCGTCAATTTTGAACCCCAATTCAATCCGGCTTTCCGCACCAATAGCCCCGCTTACACCCAAAGATTGACCGCCAGGGATGCGCCCGATGACAAGCAACGCGTGGAGTTCGGTTCGCGCTGGCAATTGACGGTAGAACACAGTGACTTGGCGTTGATGGCGGCGTATTTATACGAAAATTCACTTAGCTTTGATTACGATGCGCTTAAGCCCTTCCAGCTGCAAGCCAATGACAATGCTTATTGGCTGTTAGGTGCAAGCGCAAACCGCGCCATAGGAAAGCTGTTGTTAAAACTGGACTTGGCCTTTAGCCACGGCGCATTGGCAGCCATTACCGTTCCTGGAGGCGGATTTTTTTCTCCGCCTCGCCGTCCGTCTAGCGTGCGTGGCGAACAAGTCGGCTTGTCAGCAGGCTTTGAATATGCCTTGAGCAACGAGCAAAGCCTCAGCGTATCCGTCTTAGCAAGAAGTTTTCCTTGGTTAGAAACTTCACTCTCACCAGATCAAAGAAACAACACAGACGACCTCTTCGGCACATGGCTCATGCGTTACAGCCATAGTTTCAGCAACGGCGACTGGGTTTTTTCCTCGACCATGAACGGCACGATTAACGGTGACCGGACTTTGGCAAGTGGCATGTTGTCCTACTCCTTTGATGACCATTGGTCACTATCCACCCAAGTCATCGGCACATGGGCAGAAAAAAGCAACATTTTGGCGAATAGGATCAACTCCTTTGCTATTTTGGACCAAGACCTGCGCCTCGGTTTCACTTTAACTTACTCCCACTGATGCCCGCCGGACTGCGTGTGGGTGTCGCTTACATGCTGGCTTCGCAAGTCATGTTCACCCTCATGGCGGCCTGTGTGCGTGGCGTGAACAGCTTGCCCTTCATGGAAATTGTCGCCCTGCGTAGCGTCTCCGGCATGATATTATTCGGCGGCTACATCGCCATCCGAAGGCAATCGTTTCTAGGCCAACACCGTGGGGACTTACTGTGGCGCGGCTGCTCAGGCTTTGTCGCCTTGCTCGCCCATTACTACGCCCTGACCCACATTCCGCTGGCGACCGCGACCTTGCTCGCCAACACCGCGCCGATTTTAGTCGCCGTCTTAGCTGCCGTGTTTTTGCATGAACCCCTCAAGCCAAGAGGCGCAGCCTTACTCGCGCTCAGCCTGCTAGGCGTATACTGGTTAGTCAGCCCAGATTTTCACAGTAGCAGCCTAGGCTACGCAGCAGGCATTTGTGCTGCATTCTTTATCGCCTTTTCCTTCTTTTTTATCCGCAAACTCAAGCAAGAAAGCCCGTTCACCATTGCTTTTTATTTTGTCACCGTGTCGAGTCTAGGCAGCGTACCCTTCGCCCTGCAAGATTGGGTCTGGCCTGACGAAACCCAGTGGCTCTTGCTGGCAGGCCTTGCTATCAGCGCCTTCTTCGCTCAACTCTGGCTAACCCAAGCCTTCCAACACGGTAAAGCCGCCGTCATTTCAGCAATGGCCTATAGCGGCCCAGTGTTTGCATGGGTTTTAGGCTATCTGTGGTTTGGAGAGACCTTGACCTTGATGGCTCAAATAGGTGCTGGACTCATTATTTTGTCAGGCGTTTTGATAGTCTATTTGGAATCACGGACAAAACCTTGACCGGATTTATTGTGAGGAGCGCGGGCATCCTGCCCGCTATTTGCGACCATGATGGGTCGCGCTCCAACGTGGATTAAGTGTTAATTTGGTGTCGGCATTAATTTACCAACAAACCGGAATCTTCCAACTTTATTGACACCTTTGAAACCATACTTATCAGTTCCCCCCCACCAAGCAGACAATACCAGATTACCCGTTAAGGTGAAGGTGTCGCCTGAAACGCTGACTTTTGTGTTAGCAGTTTCATATGCTGGAACGCCTGTCTTACCATCTTCTGAGGATCTGTTCAAATGGGCGGTGATATACCAGCCATCAGTACCGAGTTTGCCGCCCGGTGCTGAACCCGAATTAACTTGGGAGCGGTTGGGGTCGTAGCGTAAGGCCATGTCGCCTATGGTGACGTGACCGTAGCGGCCGTTCAATCGAAATGCACCACCCACCCCGATTTGTCCGGTAAAGGTTGCGGCAGGGTCGATAGTATCAAAGATCGCTGTGGTTTTTTGCGGGTTGCGACCGCCATTGTCGTTTAGAGGAATGGAAGGCTCTTGTTCATGCAGGTACATTTTAAAGGTCGGTTTAGGCCATGGCTCGCTTAATGGCAAACGGTGCATACTCGCTAATGTGGTACTGTTGTCATTAAGTATTGGGTTGAAATTATGCAGTGAGATGAGGTTATATGCGACAGTCGCATTGCCGTCTCTTTCTGAGGCTCCCACCACTTGATAAGCAGTTAACGGGGTTATTTCTTCGCTGGTAAACCAATCTTCAAAGTATAAATCCCTTACCTGATAAGCATCTCCTGAAATGATGCCTTTCATGCCGTTGTCGAACACCTTGTTGCCACTGTTTTCAGTATCCGGTTGCCAGTTTTCTTCATTAGGCCGGCCATATTTGTCAACGCCGTTGTAAGCATTACCTGTACGCCTCGTCTGGGTCGCTATCGCGGCGGGGTCAAACTGTAGGGTTAGCACCCCTTGCTTAAATGATTTAGGGGCGGCTTCTGCCGTGGTCGCGGTGGTCAGTGATAACAGGGCTAAAGCAGCCAATAAAAGGCCTGATTGTTTGTTAGAGATTCTCATTTTTTCGTTCCTCGCGTTAGATGGGTGTAGGGCGAGTTTTTTAAGCCGAGGGTTTGAAGCTTTGTAAAATACCCTTGTTACTCGACTTTAATTAAACTTCTACCTTGTCTGATGATATTACTTCGTGATTTATCACTTTGTGGTTAAGTCACGGAAGAACACATCAATCATGTCATTGGTGTCATTTGGTACTAAGTCCGTCACTAAGGACCTGAACGCCATATGTTTACCATCCGGGCTGATAATTGCATCACGGTTGCCAGTAATGTTAATCCCATTGAAAGGCCCAGTTCCTGAGCTACCATCTAAAGTGACACTAACTAATTTAGTTGTGTTTTTTACTCGGTCATGCACGAAGACATCTTCAACGCCATTATCGTCATTGGTGGTCAGATTAGATGCTGCGGAAGTAAAGCCCACATAACGACCGTCATGGCTAATGGTTGGACGGCTGCTGTAACCATTGCTTCCAGTCCCATCAGGAGCAACGCTGACTAGGGTGGTTTTGCCTGTTTTCCTATCATGAACGAAAACATCGTCCACAAAGTTTTTGTCATCACTGACTAAATTGGACGCAGACGACCAAAACGTGACATAACGGCCGTCAGCGCTAATGTCGGGTTGCCAAGCGCCGTTATTTCCTTGTGTACCGTCAGAGGCAACACTGACACGAGTCGTTTTTTTAGTATCAAGATCGTGGACGAAAACATCAGCCTGTTTATTGGTATCGCCTTTCACTAAATTTGTGGATTCTGACTGGAAGGCGACAAAGCGGCCATTTGCACTGAGCCTCTGCTTAAAGCATAAACTGTTACCTTGGGTGCCATCGGACGCAACGCTCACGCGAGTCGTCGTTTTAGTCTTACGGTCGTGGACAAAAACATCGAGTTCGTTATTAGTGTCCCCTTCTACTAAATTGCCAGCTATGGCTATGAACGACACATAACGGCCATCGGCGCTAATTGAAGCATGTCCCCGCCAGTCTCCGACCACTGCTTCGCTACCGTCAGACGCTATGTTGATGCGTTCCGTTTTCTTGGTTTTAAGATCATGGACAAACACGTCATCACCTGAATTCGTGTCATTCGCCACGAGGTTGCTAGCATCCGAAGTGAAAGCGACATAACGCCCATTCGCACTGATCGTGGCTTGATGTGGAAAGGACGGTTTCGATTGCGTACCATCGGAAGCCACGTTAACCCTTGTGGTCTTCTTGGTTTGGCGATCATGGACAAAAATGTCAAGGGTCTTGTTGGTGTCATTCGGCACCAGGGCAAGCGCATATAAAATTAGGTTGAAAAAATCACATTCTCTCTAAATTGATCACTTAATGCCGCTCTAAAGCGTTTCCGCTTGATGCTGAGTTTAGAAGGTTCTTTTTTTAGCAAGTTGATG
>Ga0247833_1000188_pt1 | contig 108043 bp, 88 predicted proteins | sample LaCruzMarch2015__7_FD_187117 | JGI IMG/M metagenome (GOLD analysis project Ga0247833, IMG submission 187117) | Freshwater microbial communities from meromictic Lake La Cruz, Castile-La Mancha, Spain - LaCruzMarch2015_8m | ecosystem: Environmental > Aquatic > Freshwater > Lake | place: Spain...
TCCAAATGCTGCGAAATCGGGCTGTCTGAGCGCTTGAACTGAACCCATCTGACGAAATCACCGAGAAATCAGCTCGGAGATGGGAAAACACGACTGCTTAGACGGTTTTTCCGCAAACTCCTAAATCTATACGCCCAGTATACCCGCTTTGGCCTGCAGCCGTCGCCACCTTCTCTCTAACGTTCCCGCTCAGCCGCGGGCAAGAGCCAATGGTTTTGTTCTTCATCGAGGTTCAATAGATGGCGGACATCGTCGGCTGCAGCGGCTTGCTGGAAGGACCAAACGGATGAGGAAGGAGTTTTGACTATTCTCTTTGCTATGCAGGACATTGGCAGACTCTGGTATTCACAGGAAGAGACCTCATCTGGGATGAGCTAAAAGCAGGAGCAATCACCACCGTAGTGAGAGCATCCGCCTCCTCCAGACGCGCCCCCTTCCTCTCCTCCGCCCCACCAAGACCAGGATGCATCGCTTGGCCTGGCGAAATCAAGATGAAAGGATTGCTTCCCAATCACGGTGCGGAGCTCTTTTCGATGCGTAGTTACATCTTCAATGGACAAGCGAATGCCATAGAGACTCGCTACTTTGATTGCCTCTTGCATGTCATTTGCTTTATTAAACAGCGAGCGAAACAGGGGGTCCTTGATTAACTTTTCTTTGAGAATCATTAACTCGCTCATAGCGGCACCTTGGCGAACATGACTCAGCTCCACGCATGGTAAAGGCATTCCGGCAATTGACCCAAGCAGGTGCGCTAAGCCCACTGCCATGAACTCATTGACCCACCATAACTCATCTCATCGAGCTTCAGAGCATCCGGGCAAGGCATCTGACCAGCTCTTGACAAGACTATTTTTCCAACGAGTCTGGCAAGGGGAACTGCGGCCGCATCAGTCGCTTGTTCAATCCCAATTCTGATCCTGGGATTCACTCCAGCACATGGCATTGTTCTGGTTAGGCCTCTTGGTGCCGGCTGGATGGGCCCATCACCCCACAAGGGCAACGAGTCAGCAGGTGGCTATTCCTCCTCGTGGTCGTCACGACGCAGCGTCGCCTAGCGCTTCCCTTTGAACTGGTCTACGACCAGGGGCATCCCCAGGCTGACTTGGCCTGGGCCCGCCAGCCAGCCATCGCTGCTGTGCCGCCCATCGCCTTGCTCTACCTCTACGCCACACCAACCAATGGGCGCCAACAACAGCTCCTGGCCCAGTTGCTGCCGCTGGCCCCGATGGGGCGATCCCCCAGCCGCGTACAGATGGGTGTCTTTCGTGATACGCCGCGCGGCAGAAGGCTTCTCGCCGCCCAGCAACAACAACTCCAGGCCTTGGCCATGCCCTACGAACAGGTACGTTTCGTCCCCGGTGCCCCTGTGCCAGCGGCATCGTTTCAGCCACCTGAATCCATGTCCCTGCTGCCGGAGTCTGATCTCCGATGAGAGGCCTGGCTTGCATCCGTTGCCGGTTTCCGGGTCTGTTCGCTGCTGGGTTGATTGGCCTGGCTCTCGCTGCCCCCAGCCAAGCCAGCACATTTGATGTGTTCTGTACGAACAACTCGGATGGCACGCTCACCTGCAGCGGCTGGGATGGGGGCGAGACACTCACCTGTGTGAGCAGCCGGGGCCGCACAACCACCTGCTCAACCCCCAGCGGCCGCAGCTTCAGCTGTGTGCAAGGGCTGGGGGGAGTGCTCTCCTGTGGCAACCCAGACCGGGGCACCATGCGCGGGGATGGACCGCGCTGTGTGCCTGCAGGCGACGGCACCTTGGTCTGTGACGAAGACGATCCCCCCAGTGAGCCGCTGCTGCGGGCACCGGCGGTCCCAGGCAGCATGGCCCCGTTCATGGGGCCCAGCATGGATCTGCTTCGGCCCGATTCCCTCACGATCCCAAGCCTGTTTGATTGAGCTGCTCCATCCAGCCATGCCTCACCTGCCCGTTGAGAAAGAGGAGGGAGGGCGGCGACGATGCCCGCCTAACCTCATGGCCGATGGTCCATACCCTGGTGCTGCTGGCGAGTGAGTCGCGCCTTGAGGCGCTGCTCGACTGGCTCGATCGACAGGCCCTGGCCGTCGCCGGTTTTCCGCTGCTTGCCACCGCCGAACTGGCTGGGCGGCTGCGCAGCGACCCCCGCACCGCCCAGCTGCCGGTGATGGCACTGGAGGCACTCTCAGAAGGGGGCGATATCCAGGTGGCCGCCCGCGTGCTGGCTGGTGAGGTGGCGGCGGTGATCGCCTTCCTTGATCCGGAGGCGCCCGTGGGCTCGCCGCCCGACGGCCGGCTGCTGATCCGCGCCTGCGATCTGGCCGCCGTGCCCCTGGTCCTCAACGCCGCCACCGCCGAGCTGGCCCTGCGGGGCCTGGCCCACGGCCGCTCGGCCTACCTGCTGTTCAATCCCGTGGCCGGCCAGGGGGAGCCCAACGCCGATCTGGCCCTGATCCGCTCGATCCTCGAGCCCCAGCTGCTGGTGACGGTGCTGCTCACCAGTGCCAGCACCGATCCAGGCGACCAGTGCCGCGAGCTCGTCGAGCTGCTCCAGGCCCGGCCAGCCGGCGAGGTGGGCAACGTGATGATCGTGGCCTGCGGTGGCGACGGCACCGTCTCGGCGGTGGCGGGGGCGGTGGCCGGCACCGGCATTCCCCTCGGCGTGATCCCCCGCGGCACCGCCAACGCCTTCGCGGCGGCGCTCGACATCCCCACCGACCTGGTGGGCGCCTGCGAGACGATCCTGGCCGGCCACACCCACGTAGTGGATGCCGCCCGCTGCAACGGCCTGCCGATGACCCTGCTGGCCGGCGTCGGCTTTGAGGCCGGGATGGTGGATCGCGCCACCCGCGAGCTCAAAACGATGCTCGGCCCGCTCGCCTACATGCTCGCCGGCGCCCAGCAGCTGGTGAGCCAGCAGCCCTTCCAGGCCCGCGTCGAGATCGACGGCACCGTCACCGACGTGCAGGCGGCCGCCATCACCGTGGCCAACGTGGCCCCCGCCACCTCGGTCCTGGCCCAGGGCTTCGGGCGGGTGATCCCCGACGACGGCCTGCTGGAGGTCACGATCGCCTCGCCCAGCACCCGCCTGCAGGGCCTCAACGCCCTCGCCTCCCTGCTCACCTCCGCCGTGGTCCAGTCGCCCAGCAACCACCCCGATCTTCTCTGTTTGCGGGCCCGCCACATCACGATCAGCACCGACCCACCCCAGCGGCTGGTGATCGACGGCGAAATGCTCGAAGCCGACTCCGTCACCTTCACCTGCCTGCCCGGCGCCCTGACGGTGTTCGCGCCACTCCAGACACCGTGATCCCCCCACCATGAACCTCGCCTCCGAGGCGGGTATCGCCACCAAGGTGCGCCGCATGGCCGACCGGGTGCGCTGGGGCCATCCCGAGATCACCCGCCGCGGCATCGATCCCTGCCGCCTGGCGATCGAGGGGGATCCAGGCGCACCGGAGGCCTTCTCCTTCCTCGTGCTGGGGGACAGCGGCACCGGTCTGCACCGCCGCGACACCCCCCAGCGGCGGGTGGCCGAGCAGTTGCTCGCCCATGGCAGCGAGGCTCGCTTCCTGCTGCACACCGGTGATGTGGTGTACCCGGTGGGTTCCAGCGAGCAGTACCCGGACAACTTCATCCGTCCCTACCGCGAGTGGATCGTGGGCGGTGAGGACTGGCGCCGGCTGCGCTACGACCGGCTGGTGTTCAAGGTGCCGTTCCTGCCGGTGCTCGGCAACCACGACTACTACGACCTGCCGCTGCCCCTGGGGTTGCTGGCCGGCCTGACGGCGGCGCCGCGGCGGTTGCTGCGCTCCTGGATCCATCTCGATGTGGGTTGGCACGGCTCCTACGTGGGCCAGGCCTGGGCCCGCGCCTTCCTCGATGGGCTCAGCGCCGTACCCGAGGCGGACCTGGGCGAGCACCTCGCCCGCACCCGCACCGCCACGGTCGACGGGGCCCCCTGCCTGCTTTATCGCCCCGGCCAGTTCACCCGCCTGCCCCACCGCCACTACACCGTTCGCTGGGCCGGTGTCGACGTGTTCGCCCTCGACTCCAACACCTTCAACCAGCCCCTGCCGGCCGGCGCCGACAACGGCGACCTGCGCGAGCGTCGCCAGGGGCTCGACGCCGAGCGGGCCGCCCTGCTGCTGTCCCTCGGCCCCGTCGACGGCGACGAGGACGCCCGCGACGATCGGGCCACCAAGGCCGAGCAGCTCGATGAACAGATCCGTGACATCGACAAGCAGCTCACGGGCGGCCCCCGGGCGGTGGATGAGGCCCAGTTCGACTGGTTCGCCGACGCCCTGATCGCCTCCTGGCGCAACCCCGCGGTGCGAGGCCGGCTGCTGGTGCTGCACCACCCCCCCTACGTCACCGAAACCAGCAAGTGGGACCAGGGCCAGACCCTGGCCGTGCGCACCCAGCTGCGCCGCGTGCTGGATCGGGTGGCCGCCGCCCTCGGCGATCGGCCGGCCGGCCGGCCCCTGCTCGATCTGGCCTTCAGCGGCCATGCCCATTGCCTGGAGCTGCTCGAGGTCGGCGACACCGGCCACGGCGATGCCCGCATCCCCTGGGCGATCTGCGGCGGCAGCGGCTACAGCCTGCGCCGCCAGCGACGGGAAGGGTCCGTGCTGCTGGAGGGTCCCCGGGGCGCCGAGCGAGTCGTGGCCCGCTCGCGCCTGTTCCTCGGCCGCAGCGGCCGGGGCTCCGGCCTGCGGCGTGCCTACTCCGCCCTGCGGGTCGACGTGGCGGCAGGCACCCCTTTGCAGCTCACGCTCACGCCACTGGTGGCCGAGAAGGCTGAAGGGGAATGGCGGCCCTACTGCGGGGCCGAGATCACGCTATGAGCCGGCTGCGTTCCCCAGTCAAGGGTGTGCCAGCCGCCTGCCTCGCTTTAGCGTCAGGCTCATTCGCAGCCGCTGGATCGGTGAGCCTCTCCATCGCCCTGCTCACGGTCTCCGACAGCCGCAGCCTCAGCGACGACCCCTCGGGCGATGCCCTGCAACGGCGGCTGGAGGCGGCCGGCCACCGGCTGCTGGAGCGCAGCCTGGTGCCCGACGACCGTTACCGCATCCGCGCCGAGCTGAGCCGCTGGATCGCCGATGCCGCCGTGCAGGTGGTGATCAGCTCCGGCGGCACCGGCCTCACCGGCCGCGACGGCACCCCCGAGGCGGTGGCGCCCCTGCTCGACAAGACCATCGAGGGCTTCGGGGAGCTGTTCCGGGTGCTGTCCTTTGAGACGATCGGCACCAGCACCCTGCAGAGCCGTGCCCTGGCCGGGGTGGCCAACGGCACGGTGGTGTTCGTCCTGCCCGGCTCCCTCGATGCGGTCTGCACCGCCTGGGACCGGCTGATCCGCGCCCAGCTCGACGCCACCACCCGCCCCTGCAACCTGGTGCAGCTGCTGCCGCGGCTCCGCGAGCCTGCCGACCAGTCGCCGTGATCGCTGGTTCGTGGCGGAGTGGCGCAGCCCGTTCCTGGTGGCTGGGGATCCTCGCCCTGCTGATGGCCCTGGGCCTTTCCCTGCCCCTGGCCCCGGGCCTGTCGGCGACCGCCTCCGGCCCCAGCGGGGCCGCCCCCCCGCAGGCTGCGGCCGCCCCGGGCGACCAGAGCGGCATGGTGGCCGCCGGCAGTTTCGAGCTGGCCAAAGTCCGCATCCTTGGCGTTCCCGCCCTCACCGTGGCCTCTCCAGTGGTGGGCAGCCAGGACGATGCGCCCAACGCCCAGCGCCGCGCCGAGGTGATCGAAGGCAACCTGCGCCTGCTCTACGACCCCCAGCATCTCTGCAGCGAGAGCGAACAGATCGCCGAGTGGATCCTGCTGCGGGTGCTGGGGGGCAACGAGGGGGCCTGTGAGCAGCCACCGCTCCAGCCGGTCACGGGCAGCGCCCCAGAGCAATTGGTGGTCCAGCGCAAGCAACTGCCCGGAGGGGATGTGGTGCTGGAAGCCAGGGTGCCGGAACGGTCCGAGCCCCTGCCGCTACTGACGATCACCCGTGCCGATGCCAGCCTCAATGGCATCAGCGCCTTGGCCCTGGGGGAACGCTGGCAGCAGCGGCTGCAGAGCCGCCTTCGCCACGCCCGCCGGGTGATGCAGCCGGCTGACCTGCGCCGCCGCTGGCGGTTCACCTTCGCGCTGGAGCTGGCGCTGGCCCTGCTCACCGCCGGCACCCTCTGGCTCTGGCGCCAGAACCGCCACCGCCGCGCCAGGCTCCTGGGCCGCCGCCGCCCCACACCGGATCGGGCCCTGGAGCACCGCCTGCAGCTGCACCAGGCCTTCGGGCTGCTGCTTCTGCTGGCGGTGCTGCTGCAGCTGATGGTCATGCTGGCCCTGGGGGTGATGGCCGTCCCGGGCAAGGTGCCCCTGGGCCTGCAGTTGCTGCTGCAGCCGGTTCACACCTTCCTCAAGGTGCTGCTCGTCGGGTTGGTTGCCCTGCTGGTGCGTTCCCTGGCCACGTTTCTGCTGCACCAGTGGGCCGACAGCGCCAGCGTGCCGGTGGAGGAGCAGGCCCGGCGGGAGCAGCGACACCGCAGCCTGCTGCGGGTGAGCCACCGCCTCATCGATCTGGCCTGCGTGATCGCGGCCAGCGGCTTGATCCTGATCGACATTCCCGGCCTCCGGGCCGCCTCCTCCTCCCTGCTGCTGGCCGGCGGCGCCCTGCTGGGTGGCCTGGCCCTGGTGTTCCAGGGGCTGCTGCGCGATTTCGCCGCCGGCCTCGCCGTGCTGATCGAGGATCGCTACGCCATCGGCGACTGGGTGGAGATCGGCGGCCTCGAGGGTGACGTGGTGGACGTGGGCGTGCTCAGCACCCAGCTGCGCTGCCTCGACCACCGGGTGGCCGTGATCCAGAACAGCGCCTTCGACCGGGTGGTGAACCACACCAAGCTGCGCTCCGGCGAAGAGGTGAAGCTGCTGGTGTCCCACCGCTGCCCCGACATCGACCACGCCCTGGCGGTGGTGGCCGAGGAGCTCGCCCTCTTCCACGCCGACAGCACCTGGGGACCGCGGCTGCTGGCGGCGCCCCTGCTGCGGGGCGTCAGTGCCACCGGGCCCCTGGGCATCACCGTGAGCGCCCTGCTCACCACCGTGGCCGGCGAACAGTGGGCCTGTTCCCGCGAGCTGCAGCGGCGCCTGGTGGCCCGCTTCCAGCGGGAGGGCCTTCCCCTGGCCGATGGCCTGGAGCTGGCCGCCCGCAGCTGATCAGAGGGCTGCCGCGCTCAGGCAGCCGCCAACCAGCGACGCCGGGCCCGGTCGCTGAGGTCCTCGCCGACCAGGGTGAGCAGGGCGTAGACCGCCACCAGCGCCAGCAGCTGGTCCCAGGCGAAGGAGCTGAGGCTCTCCAGCAACTGGCTGCCCAGTCCGGTCGCCCCCACCAGTCCCACCACCACCGATTCCCGCAGGATCACATCGGCCCGGTAGGCGCCGTAGGCCAGGTAGGGGCGAGCCAGCCCGCTGAAGCGGCCGTAGAGCAGGGCCAGCCGCGGCCCGCTGCCGCCGCAGGCCAGGGCCTCCTCGGCGGCCGGATCGGTGGAATCGGCGCTCTCCAGCAGCAACCGGCCCAGCACCCCCAGGTTGTGGAAGCCCAGGGCCAGGGCGGCGGTGATCACCCCCGGCTCGAGCACGAACAGCAGCAGCAGGGCCGTGAGGGGCGGCGGCCACAGGCGCCCCAGGGCCCACAGCAGCCGCAGCCCCTGCCGGGCCCAGCCCACCGGCGCCACCACCAGCAGCAGCAGCGGCGCCAGGCCCACCGCGAGGCTGGCCGCCAGGCCGGTGAGCAGCAGGGTGCCCCCCACCAACCGGGGCCAGGGCAAGGCAAACGTGGCCACCCAGCTGCCGCCGCCCAGGCCGGGCAGGGGCTGCCAATGGAGCAGGGCCGCCGGATCCACCCCCAGGCCGCGACCCACCAGAACGCAGAGGGGCAGCAGGGCGGCCAGGGTCAGCAGCATCTCGCGGCTGCGTTCGCCCACGCCCCGCCGGGCCAGCACGAAACGGCCGGGCACCAGCCAGCGCCGGCGCAGCAGGCTGATGACCGCCTCCAGGGCCAGCATCACCGCCAGCAGCAGCCACAGGCCGCTCCAGAGTTCATGGAACTCGAGCGACTGCAGGGTCAGCTTGAGATCGGTGCCCAGGCCCCCGAGGCCGAACACCCCCAGCAGGGTGGCGCTGCGCAGGGCGCATTCCAGCCGGTAGCCGCCGTAGCTGAGCACCCCCGGCAGCAGGGCCGGCCCCAGGGCCGTGAGCAGGGCCGCCGGCGCCGGGGCGCCCGCCGCCCGCAGGGCCTCCAGGTTGGCGGTGGGCAGGGCATCGAGCAGGTCGGACAGCACCCGCGCCACCAGGGCGCCGAAGGGCAGGGCGATCGCCAGCACCGCCACCGCCGGCTGCAGCCCCACCAGCTGCAGCAGCAGCAGGCCCCAGATCAGTTCATGGATCGCCCGGGGCAGGGCCAGCAGGCAGCGGATCAGCTCCGCCGGCACCCCGCTGCCCGTCAGGGTGCGCCACACGGTGCGGGAGCTGGCCGCCCCCAGCACCAGGCCCAGCACCAGGCTGCCGGCCCAGCCCAGCAGGGCCATGCCGGCCGTCACCCCCAGCCCCTTCAGCAGCGAAGCCAGCACCACTGGATCCAGCGATGGCGTCACCGCCGCCAGCACAAAGCTGCCGATCAGCTCCCAGCCGCCGCCGTGCACCAGCGGCGGCAGCAGGACGGCCAGGGGCACCAGCACCAGGGCCGGCAGCAGCATCAGCAGCGGCGACGCCGGTTTCAAGCGCTCACGCCGGGTGGGGTGCCCCCGTAGAGGTCCGCCAGCAGGGCCGCGTTCACCCGGGCCGCCGGCCCGTCGAACAGCACCCGGCCGTCCTTGAGGCCCACGGCCCGATCGAAACCGTCGAGCAGGTCGGGGCGGTGCAGGCTCAGCAGCAGGGCCCGGGGGGCCACGGCCTGGGCCAGCAGCAGGGCCAGCAGCTCGGCGGCCAGCCGCGGATCGAGGCTGGCCAGGGGTTCATCGGCCAGCAGCAGGGTGGGCTCCTGGCGCAGCAGCCGGGCCATCGCCACCCGCTGGCGCTGGCCGCCGGAAAGGGCCGTCACCGGCTGCTCCAGCAGGGCCGGATCCAGGTCCATCGCCCGCAGGGCCGCCGCGCAGTCGTCGGTGTCCAGCGGCAGCAGCAGGTTGAGCAGGGCCCGGGGCCAGCCCCAGCGGGCCAGGCGGGCAGCGTTGAGGTTCTGCTGCACGGTCAGCTCCTCGATCAGGCGCAGGTCCTGCCAGAGGGTGCCGATGCGGGCCTGCTGGCGGCGCCGGCCGCGGCGGGAACGGGCGGGGGCCTGTCCCTCCCACAGCACCGTGCCCGCCGCCGGCGCCAGCAGGCCGTTGGCCACCGCTATCAATGAGCTCTTGCCGGCGCCACTGGCCCCCAGCAACGCCACCCGCTCGCCGGGGGCCAGGCTCAGATCGACGTCCTCCAGCCGGGGCCGCCCGCGGCCGTCGACGCGGATGCCCCGCAACGCGAGCACGGCGGTGGGGGGGCCGGCGGCCATGGGAGACGCAAACAGCAAAGGCTCGGTCCAGATTGCCAGCAGAATCTCCCTATCCACATGGCCTCCGATGACGCCAGCCACCGGGTCCAGACCCTCTCTCCTCGATGGCCTTGCCCGGGTGCTGCTGTGCCTGGTGTTCGTCCATGCGGTGATCGGCAAGCTGACGGGATTCACCGGGGTGGCCTGGATGATGGCCGGTCGGGGATGACCGATCGCGCCGGTGCTGCTGGCAGCGGCCACGGCACTGATGGCCGTCGGGTCGTTGCTGGTGATCAGCGGCTACCGGGTGCGGCTCGGGGCGATCCTGCTGCTGCTGTTCCTGGTGCCCACCACCCTGCTGTTTCACAACGCTATGGCCGACCCCCCGGAGCGGATCGCGCTGTTGAAGAACCTCTCGATCATCGGCGGCCTGCTGCTGGTGGCCGAACGCCCCTCGACCTGAGCGCCCCCACCCCATGACCTTTGCCTCCCCCCGCTCCTACATCCTTCTCTCGGTGGCAGCGGCGGTGGCCACCATCGTGCTGAAGACGGCCGCCTGGCGGCTCACCGGTTCGGTGGGCCTGCTCTCGGATGCGATGGAATCCGGGGTCAATCTGGTGGCAGCCCTGGGGGCCTTCTGGGCCCTCAGCCTGGCCGCCAAGCCGGCCGACCGCACCCACCACTACGGCCACTTCAAGGCCGAGTACTTCTCCAGCGGTCTGGAGAGTGTGCTGATCGTGCTGGCCGCCCTGGCGATCATCACTTCGGCGGTGGGCCGCCTGCAGGCTCCCGAGCCGCTGGAACAACTGGGATTGGGCATGGCCCTGTCCCTGGTGGCCACGGCGCTCAACGGCCTGGTGGCCTGGGTGCTGCTGCGGGCCGCCCGCCACTTCCACTCGATCAGCCTGCGGGCCGACGCCCACCACCTGTTCACCGACGTCTGGACCTCCTGCGGGGTGCTGGTGGGCATCGGCCTGGTCAAGCTCACCGGGCTGACGATCCTCGACCCGCTGATCGCCATCGCGGTGGCGCTCAACATCACCCTCACCGGCTGGAATCTGCTGCGGGAGACGGCCTCCGGCCTGCTCGACCGTTCGCTGCCCAGCGACGAGCAGGAGCGGCTGGAGGCGCTGCTGGCCTGCCATGAAACCGAGGGCATCCGCTTCCACGCCCTGCGCACCCGGGTGGCCGGATCACGCCGCTTCGTGGCCTTCCACGTGCTGGTGCCGGGGCAATGGACCGTGCAGGACGGCCATGACCTCTGCGAGCAGCTGGAGCAGGAGATCGCCATCGCCCTGCCCCGCAGCGATGTGCTCACCCACCTCGAGCCGATCGAGGATCCCAGGGCCTGGGATGACGAGGGCTTCCGCTGGGAGGAGGGTTGAGCCCCCATACGATCCAGACAGCAGCGAGCCCGTCCCCGATGGCCACCGTTCTGATCACCGGCGCCAACCGCGGCATCGGACTGGAATACTGCCGCCAGCTCCAGGCCAGGGGCGACACCGTGGTGGCGGTCTGCCGCACGCCGTCGCCGGAGCTGGAGGGTCTGGGGGTGCGCATCGAGGCCGGGGTCGACCTCACCGAGGCGGCCGCCATCGCCGATCTGGTGGGCCGGCTGGGGTCCCTGGCCCTCGATGGGTTGATCCTGAACGCCGGCCTGCTGGAGCGCACCACCCTGGCCGACCTCGACGTCGACAGCCTGCGGCGTCAGTTTGAGGTGAATGCCATCGCGCCCCTGCGGCTCACCCGGGCCCTGCTGGGCCAGCTGCCATCCGGCGCCAAGGTGATCCTGATGACCAGCCGCATGGGCTCGATCGACGACAACAGCTCCGGCGGCGCCTACGGCTACCGGATGTCGAAGGTGGCGCTCAACATGGCCGGCAAGTCGCTGGCCATCGACCTGCACCCCCGCGGCATCGCCGTGGCCCTGCTCCATCCCGGCCTGGTGCGCACCCGCATGACGGGCTTCAGCGACCAGGGCATCAGCACCGAGGACTCCGTGCACGGCCTGCTGGCCCGCATCGACGCCCTGACCCTGGAGACCAGCGGCAGCTTCTGGCATGCCAACGGCCAGGTGCTGCCCTGGTAGGGCAGGCGTTACTCACGCCTGGAGGCAGCGCTTGTGAACGAAGGGGCTGGTCATGGCCCGCAACAGGGCGCTGTAGCCGGGCTGGAAGCGAAGTTCCTCACCCACCCGAAGCGGCCGCTCCGCCTCCACCACCAGGTGATCGCTGCTGGCCCCCACGATCGACACCCCTGGTGGCGGCTCCAGGTCCGCCGGATCCACATCCTGAACCCCCAGCGCCAGCAGGCCCCGCTGCCGCAGGCCCCGGTCCGGCGCTGGGGGTGCGGCCGTGGCCAGGAAGCTGGTGAACCCCTGTTCCCCCCAGGGGTGGCTGGGTTTGCGTTTCACTTCGATCAGCTCACCCACCAGGGAAAAGGCATCTGTGTGGAGGCCGGGAATGGGGCAGCGTGCCAGGGGTTCCCGCCCCAGCAGCAGGGCCTCCCCCAGCCGCAGATGGTTGATCCGCCCCGGGGCGCCCCCCTGGGCCAGCCAGGGGAGATTGGCCGAATTCCCCCCCGAGACCAGCTCAAGACTGATGCCGAGGCGGGCTTCGAGAGCGTCCGCCAGGGCCGAGAGCTCCGCCATGTTGGCCGCGTCAGGGGCCACCCCATGCTGGCAGCCCAGGTTGGTGCCGATCCCCACCAGCCGCAGCGACGGCAGGCTCAGGGTGAGCCTGGCGATGACTTCGAGATCATGGGGCAGGAGGCCTTCGCGCCGATCGCCCAGCTCCACCATCAGCAGCACGCCATGGCGGCGGTGTTGACGCTGTGCCACCGCCGCCAGCGCCTGGATCACCAGCGGTTCGCTGTGGCAACTGCTGGTGGCATGGGCCACCACCTGCTCCATCTGGCTGAGCATCGGGGTACGGATCAGCAGCGTCGGCGCCGTGAGGCCGCCGCGGGCCAGGCCTTCCAGCGTTTCGATGCGTGAGTCGCCGATCGAGGTCACGCCGGCCGCCAGCCAGGTGCGCACGATTTCGGGCCTGCCGAGGCAGGCCTTGCTCACCGCCGTGACCGCGATCCCCTGGCCCGCCAGGCGGCGCACCAGCGTGGCGGCGTTGTGGTGCAGGCGATCGAGATCGATCTCGAGCCGCGGGGCGCTCACGCCATCGCCGCCAGTTCCGCGCCGAGTTCGGGGAAGGCCCTCACCACCATCTGCACCAGGCGCTCGGGGGCGCTGGTGAGCGGGTCGGTGACCGGGATGTGAAGTTCCGCCTCGTAGAGGGCAATGGCGGCGGAGATCTGGGCGGAGTTCATGCCCTCGTGGTTGAGCGTGAGGCCGATCACCCTGGTGGGCGCAAAGGCCTCGATCAGCGTGATCTCGCTCTGGGGCGTGGGCATCGCCACGCCGGGGAAATCGCAGCGTTGGCGGCGTCTGGGCGCGTGCTGGAGGATCACGGCCTGGGGCTGGGCGCCCCGCAGAATGAAGGTGGAGGAGAGGTAAGCCGGATGGCTGAGCGATCCCTGACCCTCGATCACGATCACCTGGGGATGCTCGCTGTTGAAGGCCTCCACCACGGCGGCCTCCACCTCACCGGAGCAGAACTGGGAGGGAATCGCATCGAGCGGCAGACCGTAACGGCCGCCCTGGATGATGCCGGTCTGCCCCGTGGACACCAGCGCCGCGTGGATGCCGTGATCGTTGAGGGTCTGCACCAGCAGCGTGGCGGTGGTGCGTTTGCCGATGGCACCATCCGTGCCGAGCACGGCGATGCGCCGGCAGGTGACGTTGCTGATAGCGCCACTGAACAGCCGCAGATCCTGCAGAGCCGGCGGCCGGCGCACATCCTGGATCGTCACCCGGTGCCCTGCGGCGCTGGCGGCGAAGACAGGGTCATCCGCCAGAAACTCGCGCATGCCACTCACCAGGGACAAGCCAGCCGCCATGGCGGCCAGAAGAACCTGTCGGTCGCTGGAGCTGTACAGGCCATCGGCCGGGGCCATGCCATAGATGAACGCTTCCGGGGTGGGGCCGCCGAGGCGGAACGCGGCCTTCAGATCGGCCACGATCGGGATGCCATTGGGAAGGCCATCAAGCAGCTCCCCGGCGTCGCGGCCGGCGGCCTGGCTGTCGATCACGGCCACGATCCGGTAGAGGGTGCTGTAACGCACCAGCCCGTGGGCGGTCTTGCCGTCGGCGCTGGCGAACTGCCCTTCGCAATAGACCACAGCTGCCATGGGGGCTGCCATGGATGTGGTCAGCGGGGCGGACGTCGCCTGCGGCTGGGCAGGGACGCGCGCCGACGAGGGCGAGCCGATGGCCCGGGAAGGAGCTGTCAAGTGGTTGTGATCCTTTCTGAAGGCTCAGGGGAGGCGGCCGCATGGTCTGCCGGTCGCCGAACCGAGCAGGGATAACCACTGGCCCCCACCAAGCGGAAGGGTATCGAAAGATATTAAGCGATTCCAAGCGCTTGCTGCTGCCCCTACGGCCCTGGCAGGGCTAAGGCAGGGCCAGCTGCAGGGGCAGGAGCCGCCCATACCGCCGCAGGGTGAGGCCCAGGGGCCGACCCTCCGGGTGGGCGGCCAGCCGCTCGATCACCTGGCGGGCGCTGCTCACCGGCTGGCCATCGATCGATGTGATCCGATCACCAACCCGCAGGCCGGAGCGCTCCGCCAGCGAACCAGGCGCCACCTGACGGATCTCCACCCGGCCGCCGTGGGTTTCCAGATACACCCCCAGCCACAGGCCCGCCGGCGGCGGTGAGGCCACCCCGAACACCGCCGTGGCCAGCCCCGGCTGCAGCACGGCGCAGTCGAGCCCAACCTCCCAGGGCAGCAGCCAGGCCGCCTCACCCAACCCCAGGGCCCGCAGCTGATGGGGCACGCCGTGGCCCCCGGCCAGGTGGCCATGGCCGATCAGGGCCACCACCAGGGCCCCGGGGTGCAGGCGGCGGCGGTCGGCGATGGCCTCGGCCATGGCCCGGTCCCACAGCTGTTGACTCTCCACGAAGCGGCCAAAGGAGGGATCCTCCAGGCCGGGCCGCCCCTGGCCGCTGCTGGGAACAAAGGGATGGTGCTGCCAGAGCCGGTGCAGCTGGGCCCGGTAGGCCCGGCTGGCTGGCGCCGGACGCCCCACCCCCTCCCGCTCAGCCAGGGGCACCGCCGCGAAGCCCTCGGCCCGCACCCGCCGCACCAGCCGGCGCTCCACGTTCAGGGCCAGCAGGGGGATCCGGTGGTCACGGGCGAAGCGCAGGATCGGCAGGTAGAGGTTGGCGTCATAGCCCCAGATGGCCGGCCAGTCGAGGGCCGCGAGGAAGGCACGCTCCTCCAGCTCCCCGGCCACCCAGCGGTCGAGCACCGGCTGCAGCCGGCGCGGCACCATCTCCAGGCCGAGGCTCAGCTCGGGACGCCGCGTCTGCAGCGCCTGGAGGGTGGCCAACTGCCAACGGTGGTGGGCAGCACTGTCGTGGCGTTCCCCCAGCAGCACCACCGGGCGCCGGGCAAGGCGATCGAGCAGGTCGCCTGCCGCCACGGTGCGGGGACCGGCGGCGCTGGGCTCCACCCAGACGCCCGCGGGCACACAGGCGCTGGCGGCGGCAGGCCCAGGCGCACCGAACAGGGCGGCCAGACCCAAGGCCAGCCCTGTGATCCGGCGCCCTAGGTGGTTGCCAAGCAGGAGGGGGCTCAGCGGATCTTGCCGATCTGGCGGCCCACCTTCTCGATGGGGCTGTAGGCCGCCGCGTTGGCGGGAATGAAGCGCTGGGCGCCGAACAACGCCAGCACCTCCTTCTGCCGGGGATTGGCGGCGCGCCAGCTGAGGATCGCCGTCTTCATCCGGGCGGTGAAGCCCTTGCCGAAGCGCTTGTCGAGATCGGGCTGGGCGATCCAGTGGTAGTTGGGGTAGCCGGGGGTTTTCCAGATCTGCACCACCTTGGCGCGGCTGACCTTGCCCTCGCTGAGGCTGCTGCGCCAGACCTCTTCGCTGACGGCGCCGGCCTGGTAGGCGCCGCTCTGCACCAGGGCGATGGTGGCGTCATGGCTGCTGCTGAAGCCGGGGGCACCGCCGGCGAAGTCGCTCAGCTGGACCCCGGCCTGATTCAGGTAGAACTGGGGCATCAGGCGGCCGGAGGTGGAGCTCTCCGAGCCGAAGGTGAAGCGCTTGCCCTTCAGTTCCCTCAGCCCCTTGACGTTGCTGATCGGCTTGAGGCCGCTGCTGGTGTTGGCGATGAAGACGCTCTGGAACGACGCGTCGATATCGCGCTGGGCGATCACCAGGGCGCCGGGCTTCTGCAGGCGCGCCTGCACCCCCGTGAGACTGCCGAACCAGACCAGATCCAGGCCACCGGTGCGGAACGCGGTGACGGCGGCGGCATAATCCACCACCGGCACGTAGACCACCTTCACCCCCAGCTGACGGCTGAGTTCAGTGGCCACCAGCGGGTAGAGCCGGTTGAGCATCTCGGGCTTCTGGTCGGGGATGGCGCCGATGCGCAGCACCTTCTGGCTCTGCTGGGCCGCCGCCGGAGCCAGCAAGCCGCCCAGGGGCGTGGCCGGTGGCGTCAGCAGGGGCACCAACGCCAGCGAGACCCCCATCAGGGCAGCGGTGGCGGTGGTGCGGATCCGGAACATGCTCATCGGGCTTGGGAAGCGTTGGCGGCCTTTGCTCCACTATGGCCATCAGGTGGGTGCCGGCCCGCGGCCTTCGTCATCGCCAGACGCCCCCGTCCCTGCCGCGAGCCCCATGGCGCCCTGCCTTCCCATCGATGCGTTCCTGGCGGCAGGTGGCGCGCTGCTCGACGTGCGCACGCCGGCCGAATTCCGCCAGGGCCACATCCCCGGGGCCGCCAATCTGCCCCTGTTCAGCGACGGGGAGCGGGCCGAGGTGGGCACCCTCTACAAGCACCAGGGCCGCCAGGCCGCCGTGCGGCGGGGTCTGGCCCTGGTGGGGCCGCGGATGGAGGCCCTGGCCGCCGAATTGGTGACCTGGAGCGAACGCTCGGCCGGGGCGCCCCTGCGGCTGCACTGCTGGCGCGGCGGCATGCGTTCGGGCAGCGTCGCCTGGCTGGCCCAGCAGCTGGAGCTGCCGGTGCTGCTGCTGGAGGGCGGCTACAAGAGCTACCGGCGCTGGGTGCTGGAGCTGTTCGAGCGGCCCTGGCCCCTGCGGCTGCTGGGGGGCCGCACCGGCAGTGGCAAGACCGATCTGCTGCTGGCCCTGCAGGAGCTGGGGGCGGCGGTGGTGGACCTGGAGGGCCTGGCCCACCACCGCGGCAGCAGTTTCGGTGGCCTGGGCCTGCCGGAGCAGCCCAGCAGCGAACATTACGAGAACCGCCTCGCCGCCGCCCTGGCGCCCCTGGCCGGCACCGACCAGATCTGGCTGGAGGCCGAAAGCGTCATGGTGGGCCGCTGCCGCATTCCCGCCGGCCTGTGGCGCCAGATGCAGGCCGCGCCGGTGCTGGCGGTGGAGCGCCCCCTCCAGGAGCGGGTGGACCACCTGGTGGAGATCTACGGCGCCCAGGACCCCCTCGCCCTGGCGGAGGCCACCCAGCGCATCGCCCGGCGGCTGGGACCCCAGCGCACCGCCCTGGCCCTCGAAGCGATCGAGCAAGGCAACTGGGCCGCCGCCTGCCGCCAGATGCTCGATTACTACGACCGCTGCTACGACCACGGCCTCGACGGCCATGCCTGCTCGGGGGTGGATCTGGGCGGCCTGGCGGCTCCGGAGGCTGCCCGCCAGCTCGTCAGCCAGGGCCTGGTGACGCTGCAGCAGCCCCCCTCCGGCTAGACCACCCGCCCGATCACCGCCGCCGCCCCGAAGCCCGCGGCGCGCAGGGCGGCCAGGGCGGCAGGCGCCCGCTGCGCCGGCAGCGCCGCCAGCAGCGGACCACAGGTCTGGGGGTCGACCAGCAGCCCCGCCAGGGCCGCGGACGCCACCAGCCGCACCGGCCCCTCCAGCAGGGCCAGGGCGGCGGCATTGGCGGGGGCCAGGCTGCTGGCAAAGCCCCGCTCCAGCAGCTCCAGGGCGCCGGAATAGGCGGGGATGGCGGCGGCCTCAAGCTCTACCGCCACCCCCGCGCCGCTGGCGTCGACCATCTCGCCGAGGTGGCCCAGCAGACCGAAGCCGGTCACGTCGGTGCAGGCCCCGCAGCCGTGGGCGGCCAGCAGCGGCACCAGGGGCGCCTGGCTGCGCTGCATCGCCATGAGCACCGCCTCCATCCACTCAGGGGCGGCGGCACCGGCCATGGCGGCGGCGAACAGCACGCCGGTGCCCAGGGGCCGGCTCAGCAGCAGGGCGTCGCCGGGGCGCAGCGGCCCCTTGCCCCAGGACGCCGCCGGCGCCACCCAGCCGTTCACGGTCAGGGCCAGGGCCAGGCCCGCCCCATCGCGGCCCTCCAGGGTGTGGCCGCCGATCAGGGCGGCGCCGAGGGGCTCCAGCACCGAGCGCACTCCGGCCAGGGTCTGCAGCAGCAGCTCCTCCTGCACGGCCGCCGCCGCCTCGGGCACCGTCACCAGGGCCTGGACGCTCGCCACCGCCGCACCGCTGGCCCAGAGGTCGCTGCAGGCATGCAGGGTGGTGAGCCGGCCGTTCAGCCAGGGGTCATCCACCAGGGCCGGAAAGCCATCAACGCTCTGCAGCAGCAGGGCCCCATCGGCGCCGCTGCCCACCCGGGCCGCGTCTTCCACCGCCGCCGGCGGGCCGTCCGGGTCGAGCCTGGCCAGGGCGGCGTTCAGGGGGGCCGCCCCCAGCTTGGCGGCGCAGCCACGGCAGGCCATGGCGGCGGCCGCCATCGGCTGGAGCGTGGCGAAGCGGTCCATGAAGGCCCGATCGATGCGCTGCTTCCAGCGCCAGATCCACCACGAAGGCCCCAGGGCCAGCGGACCGAACAGGGCCAGGGCCCGGGGGCCAGCGGCATGCCAGCCGCCGTCACCGAGCAGCTGCAGGGCCCGCGCCTGGGGCCGCCAGGGCCGTAGGGGCCTGGGGGGCTCGCCCAGGCTGCGGCCAAGGTTGTCCGCCAGCACCGGCGCCGCCCGCACGGCCCACACCCCCGAGGGGGGCCGGGGATCGGCAGCGATCAGGCCGCAGTCGCCCGCAGCGAACAGGGCCGGATGGCCGATCACCTGGAGGCTGGGGTGGGTCAGCACCCGGCCGCTCGCCGGATCCACCGGCAGGCCGGCGGCTGCCAGCCAGGCGGGGGCGCGGCTGCCGGTGCAGGCCAGATCGGCCGGGGCCCCAGGCGGCGCCCGCCGCTGGATCGGGATGGCGGCCTGGGCCAGCAGCCGTTCACCGGCCCGGTTCGCCGCGGCCGATCCCAGGTGCAGGGACTCCCCCTGCAGCAGCAGGCGGCAATCCATCCCCCGGGCCCGGAAGGCCAGGGCCAGCTCCACGGCAGCGGCCCCACCGCCGCGGATCACCAGGGGCTCGCCGGCGGCGCGGCGCTCCGCCCAGGCCAGGAAGGGCTCCAGCGGCTTGACGGCCATCGCCGCCCCCGCCGACCATCCCGAGGTGGCCGTCACGGCGCCCAGATCGAGGCTGAGCCGGTCGAAGCGCAGGGGCGGACGGCCCGCCAGCCGCAGCTCCCGGGCCGCCGGGTCCAGCCCGGTGATCTCCGCCTGAACGAAGGTCACGCCGGCCAGGGTGCAGAGGCGGCGCAGGTCGATGGCGGCGGCCGCCAGGGGCTCCAGCCCCGCCACCACGGCGGGCAGCAGGCCCGAATAGAGGGCGGTGCCGTGGCGGCTCACCAGGGTGAGGCGGGTGCGCGACGGCCGGGTGCGCGGGCGCATCAGCCAGCGCCTGAGCACCAGCACGTGGCTGTGGCCGCCCCCCGCCAGGACCAGCTGGTGGCGCTCGGGGGCGATGGTCATGCGCTTGGCACCGGCATCGCCCGGGCCTGGAAGGCCGCGATCGCCGTGGGCAGGGTGGGGAAGAACAGGCGCGGCCCGATCCGCTCCACCAGCCCGGCCCGCTCCAGCTGGATGTAGAGGTCCTGCTTGACCCGCACCAGACCGAAGGTGATGCCGCGGGTGGTCAGGTCCCGCTGCAGTTCCTCGAGCACGTCAGCCGCCGTGATGTCGATCTCGACAATGGCTTCGGCATTGAGCACGAACCAGGCCACCGGCTGGGGCTCGGCGGCGATCGTCGCCAGCACCCGCTGGCGGAAGTGCTCCGCGTTGGCAAAGCAGAGGGGGGCATCGAACCGGAACAGCACCAGACCCGGAATCGTGCGCGCCCCCTCCCAGTCGCGCACGTCGTGCAGGCCCGCCAGCCGCGGCACGATCCCCATGACGGCGTCGTGGGGACGCACCAGCCGGGCGAACAGATCGATCACCGACAGGCCCACCGCCACGCCCACGCCGGTGAGCAGGTCGGTGAGCAGCACCCCCAGCAGGGTGATCAGGGCGAGCCGGAATTCACTGGGGCGGAAGCGGTGCAGCCGCAGGAACTCCGGGATGTCGATCAGGCGCAGGGCGGCATAGATCACGATGGCCCCCAGGGCCGCCGTGGGGAACAGGGCCAGCACCGGCCGCAACCACAGCAGCACCGCCAGCACCACCGCCAGCGCCACCAGGGAGAACAGCTGGGAGCGGCTGCCGAGGGAATCGCCGATGGCGGTGCGACTGCCGCTGCTGCTCACCGGAAAGCCCTGCATCAGGCCATTGCCCAGGTTGATGCTGCCGAGGGCCAGCAGCTCCTGGTTGGCGTCGATGCGGTAACCACCCCGGGCGGCAAAGGCCCGGGCCGTGAGCACGTTGTCGGAGTAGCCCACCAGGGTGATGCCCACCGCCGCCGTCAGCAGGTAGCGCAGCTGGGCCGGTGACACCGCGGGAGGCAGCGTCGGCTGGGGCAGCCCGGCCGGGATGGCGCCGATCACGGCCACGCCGCGCTGATCGAGGTGTCCCACCGCCACCACCGCCATGGCCAGCAGCACCGCCAGCAGGGGAGCCGGGGCCCGGGGGAAACGGCGCTGCACCAGCAGCAGGAACACCAGCACCCCCAACGCCAGCAGCAGGGTGGGCCGGTGGATCTCGCCCAGCCGGCCCAGCAGCTCCAGCAGCTGGCCGGGGCTGGAGTCGGCCTGCAGTGTCATGCCGCTGATCCGGCCCAGCTGGCCGCCGATCATGATCAGGGCCACGCCGCCCAGATAGCCCACCAGGATCGGCCGGGAGAGCAGATCAGCCAGGAAACCAAGCCTGGCCCAGGCGCCGGCGCAGCAGACCAGGCCCACCAGCATGGCCAACAGGCTGCAGAAGCCGGCATAGGCGAGTGGATCGCCCGCCACCAGCGGCCCGACGGCAGCCGCCGTCATCACGGCGGTGGTGGACTCTGGACCCACCGAGAGCTGGGGCGAGGAACCCAGCAGGGCATAGAGCAGCAGGGGGGGCAGGATCGCCCACAGGCCCGCCACCGGCGCCAGCCCGGCCACTTCGGCGTAGGCCATGCACTGGGGCACCAGGTAGGCGGCCACGGTGACGCCCGCCAGCAGGTCCGGCCGCAGCCAGCTGCGCTGATAGCCCAGCAGCTGCGCGAGGCCCGGCACCACCCTGGCCAGGCGGTCGCGCGGCTCCATCAACGTGCTCCCGTGGTGCTCATTTGCGTCGCGGCGGCAGCACCTGGCTGGGGCATAGGTCCTTGTCCTCCTCCACGCCCTTCATACCGGCGAGCACGCCCTCCAGATCGTCCTTCGTGGAGGGATCGCCGCCGATGCTGTCCAGTTGCGCCTGGGCCAGCTTGGCGCGGGTGGCGGTGGAGATGAAGCCGTCCTTCTCCAGGTTGCACAGGGCGCTCATGTACCCGGAGCCCACCCCCACCATCACCATGAACTCCTCCCGTGGGCTGAGTTCCCCACCCTGTGACTGCGCCGCCGCCAGTCCCGGTGAGGCGTTCAGGAGCGCCAGGAGCAGCAGGGCGAAGGGAGTGGGCATGCCAGGGCCGTGGCGTTGCCGTCAGGGTAGGGGTGGACTCCCGTACAGGCCTCCCGGTACGCCGACACATAGACCGTGCAATGTTCCACCAGCGGCAGCCGCTTGTCGCGCAGATCCTGGTTGTGGAAAGCGTGCCGGCCGCTGGAGGGCGACACAGCCCTAACTCGGAAACGACGCCTCCAGATCATCCCCTGCGATGATCGTGGTGCTGAACAGGAAATTCTTGTTGGCCTTGTAGCGGGGATCCTGCTGAACAAGGCGCATGAATTCACGGTGACCTTCCCGGGAGCGACCCACCAGGCAGCCGGCACTGGCGCGGCCGATGTCGTTGCGGGGCAGGTCATAGCCCCAGTGCTGATTGATGCCAAACAATCCGGTGTCCACAAGGTCGCCGGGCCGCTGGAAGTCCTGGTTGGAATCGCGGTGGACTGTCACCGGAGCGGCCTGAACCAAGGCCTCGTGGGGATCGCTTTCGCCGTGCGAACCGACCTGCCAGGCGCGGTATTGGTCGAACTTGATCCGGGCGGCGCCGCGGGGATTCATGGGGTTCTTTGTGTAGTGGCTCCCCGGCTCGGTGGTGGCCTCCCATTGACCGATGATCCGTGGCCGTGCCTCCACGAACTCGATCACCAGGCGCAGGTCGTTGAAGTGGTTGGGGGGATCATCGTTGAGGCTACCGTCGAGATTCATCCCCTCGACGTAGACAATATTCCGCTCTCCGAGCCCTGCGAACACCTGGAACTTCTTCTGGCGCATGTACTGAATGATCCGCGTGGCCAGGTCGCCCCCACTGAGGTCAAGGGTCGGCTGAGGAAGTTCACTGAGGGACGTTTCGATCAGCAGCTTTGCTGTGGCAGCGCCGAGCACAGTCTCCTCTCCGCTCTTCATCAACGTCTGGAACGTCCTGAGGGCTGTGGTGGAGATGGGCCCGAAGGTCCCCGTCGGTGGTTCTAGCAATTGGAGCGTGATCAGCCGTTGCTGGATCTGGGTGGCCAGGGCGGGGTAGCGGGGGATCTCCCCGTGGTCGATGACAAGCTTCCGCTTCAGCACGTCCTGGAGCTTCAGCTCGCCGCTGGGAGCAGACCCAGGGATATCCCTGGGTCTGGAGCCGCCAGGGGCCGGGGGATTGTGGCGCAGCGTCTCCTCCCAGCGCTTGGCGTCCGCGGCGCTGTTGATCTCGCCTTCGGCCTGCCGGATGGCCTCCGCTGGATCAGCGCCCATCCACACCAGACCCTCAGCGCGCCGTCGTCGTCCCAGGCCGACGACGACATGGGGCTCTCTGGGATTGCGATACAGCATGAGCGAGCCCGGAACCGCTGCCCAGTTGCGCTCGCGCAGATTGGCGCTGATCGTATCGAAGCCCTTGCTGCCATAGAAATCAGGCCCTAGATTATAAGCAAAGCTACAAAGAGCGGCTCGCTGCTTGTCGGCCATCTCCTGCCAGAAAGGAATGCGGGCTTCTTGTTTCTTCCAAAATTTCTCATAGCAGATGAAGTCATAGAGCTCATCTGCCTTCGCCTGGGTGATGCGATCCCCCAAGCGGATCGGGGCGCCATCCTGGTAGAACGTGCTGCCCCAGCCAATCGTGATCGGCTCGGCCTTGGTTTTCGGATCGACGTAGGCCTCCAGCCGGCAGCCCTCGTAGTGATGCGTCAGTGCAGCGACCTCCGGTGGCAGCAGTCCCCTGGGTGGTTGGGTGTCAGGAGCCACCGTCACAGCACGGGGATCAAGCTGTTCAGGCTGTGGAGCAGAAGCTGGCGACGCCACCCGATCCCAAGCCTGATCGGGAATCTGAAACCTGGCTGGGTTCAAGTAGCGGACCGCCCCGGCCTCAAGAGGCCCGCTTCCACCCGGGTACGCATAGGGTCCGGCCAGGCGTACCAGAGCCAGCGAACCGTCGCCACTGGGCCGGATCCAGTCAATCCCGAGTTGCCTACCCGCTGGAACGTAGGAGTCAGCAGCGATTGCGGTGGGGTCAGGGCTCAGGCCAGCATCTTCCAGGGCAGTGATGAACGGCATCAGAGGGCTCCCGCGCGCTGGATCCTTTGCAAAGGGGTGGCTTCTTCGCCCTCGAACAACGCGGGAAACAGACCACGCAGATAGGTGAAGAAGTCGTCAGGAAGTGACTTGAGAATGGGATGCACAGTTCCACGACTCTTTTTGAGCCACTGCATCACCTCTGGCTGATTAATTTCGGCCTCAATAAGATCGGTGATTCCGAGTTTGAAGCGGGCAAGCATGCGCTTCAGACTGTAATGCCAGAACATCTGCCTGTCAGCGGCGCTGCGGTCCCTCAGATCAATCGCAAGCGTGAGGCTCTCCTCGGCCTCGCGCCAGTGCTGGCTGGGCTTGCCGGCCAGTCCACCCAGCCGTTCGGTGCCGGCGCCAAGTTGTAGGTGGATGAAGCCGCGGTGCGCGAGATAGCGGTGCAGGAAGGCATCGTCCTCGCCACCGAAGCCCGTCTGCTGCTTGGCGGCGGCGATCAAGGCATCGAACCCTGCCAGCAGTCCCTGCTGCAGGGTCATTCGGGTCTCAATCTCGACATCAGCAAGCGGGCCGGTATCGCCACCCGTGATCAGGTGGCTGTCATGGGCCTTCTGGAGACGGTTAAACACCTTGTTTCGGATGTTCAGAGGCGCCTGCAGGACATGGGCATGAAAGGACTCATTCTGCGTGTCGGTGAGCGGTTGAAGAGAGGGATCAACCAGAGGGCTAAGCAGAAACTGAATATCTGACTCCTGCTGGTCATTGTTCTGCAGCACCTGAATCTTGTCGCGATTGAGATGGAGTTCTGCCTGCGTATCTTCCAGTTGCCGGCTGATGCGCTTAGCCGCTTCATCGAACAGACTGATGCCTGCGAATCCACCGATCAGCGCAAGGGCCAGGATCTTCATCACCGTGCTCACAGCCGTACCAAGACTGGCCGGCTGGTTCAGCAGGCTCATGAACAGATCCGAATCGCCAGCTTGAGGCACAAGGTTGAAGATGATGATGCCACCACCGATGCCAACGACACAATCGGCTAGTGTTCCGAGATCCAGTTTCGTGAAGGCCTGCTGGGCTTGCGCTGCACCGCGTCGGGCTGGTCTTACCGATCCATCGGTGTCTTGACCGGCTGGATAGTCCTGGGTCTCCGCTGCTTGGCTGACCCAGTGGGGAACGATGAAGCCACGGTGCCGACTGAGGCTGTAGATCAAACCTCCGAGTGCGCCACCAAGCAGCACGGAGAAGTAAATGACGTACCTCAGAATGTACTGATCATGCGCGTTGAGGGTGAGGCTCGCGGCAGGAGGAACGTCAGGGGCCGCCGCCGCGAGGGTGGCAGCACTCACCACCAGAGCACTGGCGAAAATCAACAACAGGCCAGACTTCAAGCCTCTAAAATGAAATGCCTTGACCTTCACAAATCGCCGCCGTCCACCTGGCAGGAGATGGTTCACACGAATGTCCTGTCGGCTTTTTTTCGCAAGCCTAACCTGAGCTCAATTCAGGCCAATTCGCTCCGGCAAATCTTCATATATCTTTAGCTTCTTGATGCCGATCAGGTGCGCACAGGCCCGCGTTGAACAGGTTCATGTTGAGGCTGTGATCACTGAACATTCTCGCGATCCAAGCCTTGGCAGAAGGGCCCCCAGCAGGGCAGCTGATCCGCTGTGTGGGCCCGTGACGAGCACGGCAGCCGTTGCGGGTGGGCCCCAGGCCCCCCCTACATTTGACATCCACGCGGCAGCAGCGGATGGAAGGACTCTCTCCCGAGGCCGGTGCCGACACCGGCGGGAAATGCCCCTTCCTGCACGGCACCCTCCGGGGCAGCACGGCCGGGGCCCGCTCCAACCGGGACTGGTGGCCGCGGCAACTGAACCTGGCGGTGCTGCATCAGCACGCGCCCCTGGCCGATCCGATGGGCAGCGGCTTCGACTACGCCGCGGCGTTCCGCAGCATCGACCTGGAGGCCCTGCGGCAGGACCTGGTCGCCCTGATGACCACCTCCCAGGACTGGTGGCCGGCCGACTACGGCCACTACGGACCGTTCTTCGTGCGCATGGCCTGGCACAGCGCCGGCACCTACCGCATCCACGACGGCCGCGGCGGCGCCGGCTCCGGCAGCCAGCGCTTCGCTCCCCTCAACAGCTGGCCTGACAACGGCAACCTCGACAAGGCGCGGCGCCTGCTCTGGCCCATCAAACAGAGGTACGGCAGCGCCCTCTCCTGGGCCGACCTGATCATCCTGGCCGGCAACTGCGCCATCGAAGCGATGGGTCTGCCCACCCTGGGCTTCGCCGGGGGCCGCCGGGACGTCTGGGAGCCGCAGATCGACATCGACTGGGGCCCGGAGACCGAATGGCTGGGGGACAAGCGCTACAGCGGCGAGCGCGAGCTGGAGGACCCGCTCGGTGCCGTGCAGATGGGGCTGATCTATGTGAATCCGGAGGGGCCCAACGGCCAGCCCGATCCCCTGGCCGCTGCCCGCGACATCCGCGAGACCTTCGCGCGCATGGCGATGGACGACGAGGAGACCGTCGCCCTGATCGCCGGGGGCCACACCTTCGGCAAGTGCCACGGCGCCGGCGATCCGGACCTGCTGGGGCCGGAGCCCGAGGCCGCCAGCCTGGAAGAGCAGGGGCTGGGCTGGCGTAACCGCTTCGGCAGCGGCAAGGGGGACGACACGATCACCAGCGGCCTGGAGGGCGCCTGGACCACCAACCCCGTGCAGTGGGACGGCGGTTATTTCGACAACCTGTTCGGCTACGAATGGGCGCTGGAGAAGAGTCCGGCCGGGGCCTGGCAGTGGCGGCCCACCGATCCGGCGGCTGCCGGCACCGTGCCCGATGCCCACGACCCGTCGAAGCGGCACGCACCGATGATGGCCACCACCGATCTCTCGCTGCGGGTCGATCCGGCCTACCTGGAGATCTCCCGGCGCTTCCACGCCCATCCCGAGCAGCTGGCGGAGGCCTTCCGCCGCGCCTGGTTCAAGCTCGTGCACCGGGACATGGGGCCCCGCTCCCGCTACCTGGGACCCCTGGTGCCGGAGGAGGTGATGCTCTGGCAGGACCCGATTCCCCCCGTCGACCATCCCCTGGTGGACTCTGGGGACATCGCCGAGCTCAAGGGGCGGATCCTGGCGGCGGGGCTGCCCATCTCCCAGCTGGTGGCCACGGCCTGGGCGGCTGCCGCCAGCTTCCGCGGCTCCGACAAGCGCGGCGGCGCCAACGGCGGCCGTCTGCGTCTGGCCCCCCAGAAGGACTGGGAGGTGAACCAGCCCGCCAAGCTGGCCCGGGCCCTGGAGGCCTACGAGGTGATCCGCCAGGCCTTCAACGCCTCCCAGCACGACGGCAAGCGCATCTCCCTGGCCGATCTGATCGTGCTGGGCGGCTGCGCCGGCGTGGAGGAGGCGGCCCGGCGGGGCGGCCACACGCTGACGGTGCCCTTCACCCCCGGGCGCATGGATGCCTCCCAGGAGCAAACGGACGCAGCCTCCTTCGCCGTGCTCGAGCCGAAGGCCGACGGCTTCCGCAACTACCTGCGGCCGGGCCTGCCGGCCGCCGCCGAGGAGCTGCTCATCGACCGGGCCCAGCTGCTGACCCTCACCGCCCCGGAGATGACGGCGCTGGTGGGGGGCTTGCGGGTGCTCGATGCCAACCACGGAAAATCACGCCACGGTGTCTTCACCGACCGCCCCGAAACGCTCAGCAACGACTTCTTCGTCAACCTGCTCGACATGGGCACCACCTGGACGGCGACCTCCGAGGCGGAGGACAACTTCGAGGGCCGCGACCGCCACACGGGCGACCTGCGCTGGACCGGCAGCCGCGTCGACCTGATCTTCGGCTCCAACGCCCAGCTGCGGGCGATCGCCGAGGTGTACGCCGCCGCCGACGGCGGGGCCCGCTTCGTGGCAACCTTCGTGGCGGCCTGGAGCAAGGTGATGGACCTGGACCGGTTCGAGCTGAGGTGAACGACGCTCCGCCCGGTGGAACTCGACGTAAAAACGCACCCCGGGGCCGGGCTCAGCCTGGTGCAACTGGCTGGGTGCCACGATGCCGGGCCGTTCGGGCGTCAGCAGCACCAGCTCCTCGTCGGGCTCCAACAACCGGAACGGCAGCGAACCCTCCAGCACCACGACCCTGGCCCACACCCCCGCCTTGGTCCTGTGCTGCGCCCGCAGGCCCGCCGGCACGCTGTCGGCGTCAAACGTGGGGGTGCGTTTGTAAGGCGTCAGGCCGGCGGGTAGATCAGCGCGCATGGGGTGGAATCTCTATCGGGCGAGAGGGCATGGGGGTCGTCAGAATCGAAGGCAACTGTCATCGCTTTCCCCTCCATGCCCAAGGTTGAGATCTACACCTGGCGCTTCTGCCCGTTCTGCATCCGGGCCAAGCAACTGCTGGACCGCAAGGGCGTGACCTACACCGAATACGTCATCGATGGCGACGAGGACGCCCGCAACGCCATGGTGGCCCGGGGCAGCGACGGCCGCCGCTCGGTGCCGCAGACCTTCATCGACGACGCCCATGTCGGCGGCTGCGACGACCTCTACGCCCTGGAGCGCCAGGGCCGGCTGGAGGCGCTGCTGTCTGGCGCCGCCGAAGCCTCTGCCTAGGGTTAATGCCTTGGCGCACGAGGGATCGTGGAATCTGGGGCCCCCGATGCTGCACCCCGTCCAGAGCCCGGCCTCCCCGGCCAGGGCGGCGGCTGGCCCCTGATCGAGGGCTGGGCCCGCGCCACCCTGACCCCCCAGGGCCCCAAGCTCTGGCAGACCCTCAACCACCGCAGCGCCTGCCTCTCCTGCGCCTGGGGCACCGGCGGGCAGCACGGCGGTTTCCGTGACGAGCTGGGGGAGCCGCTGCAGCGCTGCCTCAAGAGCGTCGAGGCGATCATGGCCGAGCTGCAGCCGGCCGTACCCGACGGCGTCTTCGCCAGCCGCAGCCTCGCCGAGCTGCAGGCCCTGAGCTCGATGCAGGCCGACCGCCTCGGCCGCCTCAGCCATCCCCTGCTGCTGCGGGAGGGCCGCAGCCACTACGAGCGCATCGGCTGGGACGACGTGTTCGCCATCGCCGCGGCCGCCTTCCGGCGCCCGCCGGAGCGGGTGGCCTCCTACAGCTCGGGGCGCTCCTCCAACGAGGCGGCCTACCTGCTGCAGCTGCTGCTGCGGGCCATGGGCTCCAACAACCTGGCCGACTGCTCCGACCTCTGCCACGCCCCCTCCACCGTGGGGCTCAATGCCGTCTTCGGCTCCGGCACCTCGATGGTGAGCCTGGAGAGCCTGCAGCAGGCGGATTGTGTGGTGCTGGTGGGCTCCAACGCCCCGGCCAACCACCCACGGCTGATGAACGAGCTGATCAAGCTGCGCCAGCGGGGCGGCTCGGTGGTCGTCATCAACCCGGTGATCGAGGTGGGGCTGCTGAAGTTCGGCTCGCCGGCCTTCCCGGTCTCGTCGCTGCGGGGGGGCGCGGACATCGCTTCGCTGTTCCTGCAGCCCGTGCCGGGCAGCGACACGGCCGTGTTCCTGGGGCTGCAGAAGGCCCTGCTGGAGGCCGGCGCCGTCAAGCGCGACTTCCTGGCCGCCCATACCGAGGGCTGGGAGGCGCTGCTGGAGCAGCTGGAGGCCACCCCCTGGGAGGCGATCACCGCCAGCTGCGGCCTCAGCCGCCGGGAGCTGGAGCACGCCGCCGCCGTGGTCGCCGCGGCCCGGGGCGTGGTGTTCGCCTGGGCGATGGGCATCACCCACCACGCCAACGGCATCGACAACGTGCAGGCGATCGCCAACACTGCCCTGCTCAGCGGCAACGTCGGCCGGCCCGGCGCCGGCACCATGCCGATCCGGGGCCACTCCAACGTGCAGGGCTTCGGCTCGATGGGGGTCAGCGTCAAGCTGCGGGCGGAGATGCAGCAGGCCCTGGAGCAGCTGCTGGGGCGGCCCCTGAGCCGGGTGCCCGGCTACGACACCCGCGCCCTGATCGAGGCCGCCGCTGCCGGCCGGGTCGACACCCTGCTCTGCCTGGGGGGCAACCTCTGGGGCGCCAACCCCGACAGCGGCGAGGCGAAGCGGGCCCTGGGCCGCATCGACACGATCCTGTACCTGGCCACCAAGCCCAACCAGGGCCATTTCCACGGCCTGGCGGCCCGCCAGACCCTGGTGCTGCCGGTGTTCAACCGCTTCGAGACGCCGCACCGCACCACCACCGAATCGGGCAACAACTACGTGCGCCTCAACGAGCCGGGCTCCACCCACCTGGGCGGCGCCGACCTGATCAGCGAGGTGGCGTTCCTGGCCGAGCTGGCCCGGCGCCGGATGGGCAGCGATCCGATCGACTGGGGGCGGCTGCAGGATCCGTCCTACGTGCGGGACCTGATCGGCCGCACCGTGCCCGGCTACGGCCCGATCGCCCGCATCGATGCCACCCGGCAGGAGTTCAGCGTCGAGGGACGTCTGTTCGACAGCCCAACCTTCCCCACCCCCAGCGGCCGGGCCCGGGTGGCGCCCACCCCCCTGCCCGAACTCACGCTGCCGGAGGCGGAGCACTTCGGCGGCCTCGGGCCCGGGGAAACCGGCCTGGTGCTGGCCCTGATCACGGCCCGCAGCTATGGCCAGCACAACACCGTCGTCTACAAGGCCGGCGACAGCTACCGGGGCATGCCCCACCGCCACACGATCCTGATGAACCGCGCCGACCTGCGCCGCTGCGGCCTGGCGGCCCACCAGCGGGTGACGGTGCAGGGGGAGGCGGGCGCCCTTGAGGGGGTGGAGATCATCCCCGGCGAGATCCGCGAGGGCGCGGCGCTGATGTTCTACCCGGAGGTGAACGTGATCATGAAGGCCGTGGTCGACCCCCGCTGCGGCACCCCCGCCTTCAAGCGGGTGCCGGTGCTGGTGAAGGGGCCAGTGGCTCCAGCGCCCGGAGCCGCTCAGCCCCCCAAGTAGGCCATCTCGGGCGGTGCCGGGCGGTGCTCGGCCGCTTCCTGCCGCTCCTCGCTCCAGCGATCACGGCGGGCGTGCCACAGACCCGCCAGCGCCTCGTGCAGCAGGCCCGGCTCGGGCCGGGGCCGCAGCCAGGGCTTCAGGTCGGTGCCGTTGGCGGCGAACAGGCAGCTGTAGGCCACCCCATCGGCGGTGATCCGCAGCCGGTTGCAGTCGCCGCAGAAGGGCGCCGTGATCGAAGCCACCACCGCCAGGTGCAGCCCGTCCCGGTCGCGGTAGCGCCAGCGGCTGGCGGTGCCATGGGGGGAGCGGCCCACCGGCTCCAACGGCCAGGCCGCCCCGATGCGGGCCACCATCTCGGCGGCCGGCAGCACCTGCTCCGGCAGCCAGCCGTTGCGGTTGCCCACGTCCATGAATTCGATCAGGCGCAGCTCCAGCCCCTGCTGCCGGGCCAGCTCCGCGAGGGGCAGCAGCTGGTCGGCATTGCCTGAGCGGGTGATCACCGCATTCAGCTTCAGCTCACCACGGGCCGGATCGAAGCCGGCCTCTCTGGCGTGGCGAATCGCCGCCAGCACCTTTTCCAGCACCGCACCACCGGCGGCCGCACCCGCCAAGCCAGCCATGCGGGCCACGCTGGCCCCATCGGTGCCATCGAGGCTGAGGGTGATCCGGTCGAGGCCCGCCGCCTTCAGCTGCCGGGCCCGATCGGCACTGAGCAGCACCCCGTTGCTGGTGAGGGCGAGCTCCCGCAGGGCACCGCGGGGATCGTTGGGGTCCCGCCGCCGCAGTGGCTGCAGGGCGGCGATCAGCGCCTCCAGCTGCCGGTGCAGCAGGGGTTCGCCGCCGGTGAGGCGCAGGGTGTGCACCCCCAGGCCCACGCTGGTCTCCACCAGGGCCAGCCGTTCCGGCAGGGTCAGCAGGTCGGGCGGGTCCTCGAGATCGGGGCAGCAGTAGGGGCAGGCCAGGTTGCAGCGGGCCGTGAGCGACAGCCGCAGCACCCCCAGGGGCCGGCCATGCAGATCCAGGGGACGCTCCGCCATGGCAGGAAAGCTAGGGCCACAGGCCGGTGGCGTCGTCGGGTCGGTTGGCATTGCGCAGGCCCGCCGGCGGCAGCGGCACCGCCACCACCGCTTCCCCGGCCAGCCAATCCTGGAGCCGCCGGCCGCCGGCCACCGTGAAGGCACGCAGCCCCTGGCGGCGGCTGGCGTGGGCGGGATAGACCCCCAGCAGCGGCTGCAGCCGCTGGCCGTCATGGGCCAGGTGGATGGCCACTGGGCCCGTCGGGATCATGGCGGCAGCGACCAGCGCCTTGAGGGCGGCCGTCTGCAGCCAGGGCATGTCCACAGCGCAGAGCAGCAGGTGCTGGTCCCGGTGGTGCTGCATCAACCGGTCGAGAGCCAGCAGCGGCCCTTGCCGCGGTGGCGGCTCCTCCAGGACGGTGATCGCCTCGCCCAGCCCGTCCCGCAGGGGCTGGGCGAGGGCCAGGTGGGCCCGGTGGTGGCTGACCAGGGTGATCGGCAGCGGCAACGCCGCCAGCTGGGCCAGGCTGAATTCCAGCCAGGTGCCACCGGCGGGATGGGGCAGCAGGGCCTTGTCCGTGCCCATGCGGCGGCTGGCACCGCCGCTGAGCAGGCAGGCCCGCAGGCCGCTCATACCAGCAGGCCGAATTCGGCGAGAGCCCGGGGCAGGTTGCGGTGCTCGTGCCCCGGATGGCTGAGCTTCACCAGGGCAAAGCGCTGCAGCTCGTCGAGCCCCCCCCAGGCGTTGGCAGGCAGGCTCAGCCCCAGCTGCTGGCAGGAGGCGAGCAGCACCTCGGGGGGAGCGTCTCCCTGCTGCCACGGGGCGCCGCAGGCGGGCTCCAGCCGGCCGGCAGCACCGGTGGCCGTGCCGGCCGTGCGCTGGCCGAGCCAGTGGTCCAGCTCCGCCAGGGCGCCGGGGTCATCCAGCCAGGCCAGCAGCCGCTGCCGCTCCTGATCGCTGAAGTCGCCCCAGTGGCTCAGCTTCAGCTTGACGCCGACCAGATCCAGCTTGCGCCGAACGGCCATGGGAATGCAGCGCAGGTCGCCGACGAAGTCGGCCTCGAAGCCGAAACAATGGTCGTGGCGGCCCATGGGCGCGGCGCGCAGGAGAATCACCCTAGGCACCACCACCACTGGAACTGGCCCAAAGCCCGGGGGCTTTCGTAGCCGATCTCACCGTGGGACCCCGCCAGGATTAGGTTCACTGAAGAGAACGCAGAGGCTTCTGACGAAGTCGCTCCCATGACCGCCACCGTCCCGTCGAGAGACGAGCTGCAGGATCGCCGGCCCACCGGGGCTGGCCAAGGACCCCGTCCGGCTCCGATGTTCGAGCTGATTCCCTACGAGAAGTTCCGCGACACCCCATCGGTGCGCTTCTTCGACATCACCGTGCCCACCTCGAACAAGCGGGATCTGGTGGTCCATTCGGGTCCGGCGATCAGCCCGCCGGACTGCAAGGAGTCCGGCAGCTGGCAGTTCTATCTCCATCCCCATCAGGAGGACAATCTCCTGGCCATGCACGGCGGCCGCACCTTCTTCCTGGTCAATCTGGGCTGGAATTACCCGTATCACATCGTTCGCCTCGATTGCGGCGGCGACATCCTGCGCATTCCCCCCGGCACGTTCCACCGGTCCGTCTCCGATCCCGATGGCTCTTTGGTGCTCAACCAGGCCGTGCGCGAGGAGGGCGCCAGCGTGGTGCGCGAATTCCGCGTCTACAACAGCCACCGCATCCCACGGCTGTTCGCGGTGACCTCCAAGACCGCCCCCCTGCCCAAGCTCCACGGGGTGAGCTGGTAACCGCAGGCTTCAGGCTGCGGCGACGCCCTGCAGCAGGGAGCCGAAGGCGTCGGTGTCCATGGGCCTGCCCAGCAGGTGCCCCTGGAACTGGTCGCAGCCGAGGTTCTGCAGCATCTGCAGCTGCTCGCGGGTTTCCACCCCTTCGGCCAGGGTCATCAGGCCGAGTTCCTTCGCCATCACGATCGTGGCTTTGACGATGGCAAGGTCGGCATCGTCATGACCGAGGCGGTCGACGAAGAAACGGTCGATCTTGAGTTTGTCGAGGGGCAGGGAGTGGAGCATGGCCAGGGAGGAATACCCCGTGCCGAAGTCGTCGATGGCGAGGCTGAAGCCGCTGTTGGCCAGCTGCCGCAGTTGCTCGCTGGCACGGGCGGGATCGTTCAGCAGGGCCGTTTCGGTGATCTCCAGTTCGAGATTCTCCGGGACGAGGTCGTAGCGCTTCAGGGCACCGGCCAGCAGCTCGGCAAGGGAGGGATGCTCCGCTCCCAGCTGCAGGGCGGAGATGTTGATCGCCAGCTTCCCCAGCCGCAGCCCCTGGCTGTGCCAGGCGTGCAGTTGCCGGCAGGCCTCCTCGATCACCCAGAGGCCGATGCTGTGGATCTGGCCGGTCCTCTCCGCCAGCGGGATGAACACGTTCGGGGACACCATCCGGCCGTTCTGATCACGCCAGCGCAGCAGGGCCTCGGCCCCGGCGATCCGGCGGCCACCCCGATCGATCTGGGGCTGGTAGACGAGCTGCAGCTGCTCCCGATCGATCGCCCGGCCCAGGCTCAGCTCCAGCTCGAGGCGCTCCCGCAGCTGCAGGCTGATCTCCGGGGAGTAAACGCGCAGTTGGTTCTTGCCGTGCTGTTTAGCCTCCATCAAGGCGGTGTTGGCGCAGCGCAGCAGGGTGTCGGGGTCCTGGCCGTGATCAGGGGCCAGGGCCACCCCCAGCGAAGCACTGGGCTGGACCGCCAGGCCGGTGCCCATCCCGGGGGTGTTGCCAAGGGTGCGGCGGATCTCCTCCGCCCACTGCAGGGCCTGACCCCGGTCCGCCAGGGCCATCGGTCGCAACAGGATGAATTCATCACTGCCGACCCTCGCCAGCCAGTCGTCCTGCCGCATCAGGTGACGCAGACAGGTGCCGCTGGCCTGGAGCACCTGGTTGCCGATCTCGTGGCCCAGGCTGTTGTTGATCGACTGGAAATTGTCGAGGTCGAGATTGATCAGGGCGATGCTGTGCTCCTTGCCAGCGGTGCGCAGCAGGCGGGCCAGCTGGCGGATGGTGGCGGCCTTGTTGGGCAGCCGGGTGAGGGGATCGACGAAGGCGATGCGCTCCAGCCGCTGCTGAATCTCGTGCTGTTCGCTGATGTCCTGAACCGTGCCCACCGTGGAGAGCGGTTGCCCGTTCTCGTCCAGGGTGGTCCGCCCCCGCTCCAGCACCACCTTGATCAGGCCATCGCCGAGCAGCAGGCGGTGCTCGATCCGGTAGGGCCGGCCCGAGCAGAGGGAGTCCTGGAAGGTGGCCTCCACCAGGAAACGATCCTCCGGATGCACCCTGCTGAGGAACACCTCATAGGACGGAACCGTCTGCCCCGGGGTGGTGTTGAAGATGCTGTAGACCTCGTTCGACCAGAGCAGTTCTCCGCTGCGATGGTGCAACTCCCAGCTGCCCACATGGGTGAGTCGCTCGGCTTCCTGCAGCAGTGAGCCGAGCCGGGAGCTCTCCCGCAGGGCCGTGTCCAGGTCGGTGCGGTCGCGGTGGCTGACAAGGGCCACCAAGCGACCACGCAACTCCAGCACCTGGTAGCTCACGGACACATCCCGGCAGGCGCCGGAACGGGCCCGGAGGCGCGTGGCGAAGCCGCCCCTGGGCTGCTGTCGCATCAGCCGCAGTTGATCCGCCACCAGATCGGACACCTGGTCGCCATCCGCCTGAATCGCCGCTGGATTCAATGTGAGGAAGTGGTCCCGGTCGTAGCCGAGCCGTTCGTGGGCAGAACGGTTGCAATCGATGTGACGGCCACTGGCAAGATCCAGGACGACAAGATCATCACTGCCAAGGTCAGCGGCAAAACGCAGGGCGTCGCCGACGCTGTCGACGCAAGGAATCAGCCCCTGTTCTGACGGGGTGCTGAACCAGGGCGATGGCACGGAGGCTTCCATTCAGCAGGGATGTTAGGCATCGTTTTTCGGTGCCGATCAGAATAGGGAAGGAAAATCTCCTTCCCCCCTGAATCCATTCACTCCAACTGCAGCGCTCCTGAAGATTGGACTGAAAATGTGACCCCTGTGTGCCAGAAAAGTGAAAGAAGGAGAAGAATTAGAAATTGCTGATCGCCTGCCCCGGCAGTCGTTTTGGCACTTTTGCGCTCCTCGCCCACCCGTTCAGTCGATCCTCAGGTCGATGGTGTGGTCGCTGGGGCACTGGCGCCCCTGCCAGGCGGGCGCGCCGGGAACCGGTCCGGGCGCCGGCACCGGGCAGGGTTCAAAGCGGTGGCCCTCAGGATGCAAACGGAAACCAACATCCCCGCCAGGTGTGCGCAGCACAAGCTCCAGCGGCATGTGCGGCTCGATCGCTGGATGCAGGCAGGGGTAGAGCCGCTGGAAGCGAAAGCGCACCGCCAGCACCGGGGGCTCTGCCTCGCCGGCGGGCTCCAGGGGCAGGGGCCGGCCGTTCACCAGCAGCTGGCAGTCGCGGCGGAACACCGGGTTGGCCACCACCTCGAAGCGGCGCAGGGAGCCGTCGATGAACCGGCTGGTGAAGCCCCCCTGCACCGGGGTGTCGCAGATCAGGGGCCAGGGCTCGGGGGCGGGTCGCAGTTCCAGGGTCGCTGCCGTCTCAGCGGATCCCGACGGGCCCTGCCAACGCAGCAGGGGCGGGAAGCGCCACTCCCAGATGGCACGGAACGGCGCTGGATCCAGCGCCAGGCCATCCGCCGCCAGGTCGGCCAGGATGCCCTCCAGATCAGCCCACAGCTGGCTGGGTAGCAGCTGGCGGTCGTGCAGGGTGGAGCCCCAGTCGTGCAGCCGGCTGGGGCGGTGGCGGGGCTCCAGCAGGTGGGCCGCCAGGGCGCTCCACAGCAGGGCGATGGTGCTGCTCCATGCCATGTGGGGCAGGCTTTCCAGCGCCCGGAACTCCACCAGGCCCAGGCAGCCGGCCGGGGCGCCGGGGTTCCAGAACTTGTCGAAGCTGATTTCGCTGCGATGGTTGTTGCCGCTGCGGTCGGCGTGGAGGTGGCGCAGCGTTTCGCCGATCAGGCCCCGACAGTCGCCGAAGGGTTCGCCCGAAGGCTGACCCTCCGCCTGCTCGATGGCGCGGTAGGCCAGCTCCAGGTCGAAGCACTCGCCGATCGCCTCATCGGGCCGCGGCGACTGGGACGAAGGGCCCACCCCGGGGCCGCAGAACAGATAGGCCAGCGACGGGTGCCGTTGCCAGTAGCGCAGGATTCCCGTGAGCCAGGCCGGCCGGGAGAAGAAGGGATGGTGCGCCAGATCGGGGCCGCCCCAGAGCAGGTGGTTGCCGCCGCCGGTACCCTCCTGGCGGCCATCGCCCAGGTCCTTCCAGCTGCGCAGTCCGACGCGCTCGCCGACCTCCTCCAGACGCTGCAGCCACTGGTGGTATTCCAGCCAGCTGTGGCAGACGGGCAGGTTGATCTCCAGCACGCCCGGATCGGCCGTGAGGCCCAGCACCTGCCAGCGCTCGCCGGCATCGAAGGGCAGGACGCCGCTGAGCCGTGGCGCCGCCAGGTCGCCCAGACTGTCGGCCACCGCCTGCAGCAACAGGCGCAGGGGTTCGCGCTCCAGGGGCGGCAGGAACAGTTCCCAGCCGTCAGGATCGATCTCCAGGGTAAGCACCTGGCGCGGCACGTCCTCGGGCAGGTGCTCCAGGGGCAGGCGCAGGCCGGCCGGACCGGGGGCACCGGTCAGCTCCCTCAGGCCGTCGTCCAGGGGCCAGGGCGCCACCTTCCATTCCACCGGCGCCCCCTCGGCCGCCGTCTCCGCCGGTGCGGCGCTCAGGGGGGCCGCCCAGGCCCGCCGCTCGGGATCGAGCGGATCCCGCAGCAGCACGGGCTGGAGGGTGAGGCCCAGGAGCCCGCCCAGGCGCTCCAGCCAGGCCGGGCCGTCGCTGGCCTTCAGCGGTGAACCCTCCAGGCCGGGCTGGCAGGGGCCGGGCCAGCGGACCGGCGCCGTGCCGTCGTCGCCCAGGAACAGACGCAGGGCCCAGCGGGGATTGACCTCGCCGTCGTAGCGCTTGCCCGGGCAGTAGAGGAGCGTGCTGCCGCGCCAGATCCGCTGCTGCAGATCCCGGGCCATGGCCCGGGCGATAGGAAGCTTGGTGGGACCATCGGCGGTGACGCTCCACTCGGGTCCCTCCGGTTCGAGGGGCACCAGGGTGGGCTCACCGCCGAGGGTGAGCTGGATGCCGGCAGCGCGCAGGCGGGACTCGGCCGCCTGCGCCACCCGTTCCATCCAGCTCATGCGGGCCAGCTCATGCGGGTTGGGGGAGGTTCATGTTGACGCGTTGGGAATCACGCTGCAGGAGTTGACGGGGACCGGGGCCACTTTCCAGATGCGATCGGCGTACTCCTGGATCGAGCGGTCGCTGCTGAAGAATCCGCAGCGAGCGGTATTCAACACGGACATCATGCTCCACCGTCCTGCGTCGGACCAGGCGCTGTCCACCTCATTCTGGGCGCGGCGGTAGTCGCCGAGGTCGGCCATCACCCGGAAGGGATCGCTGCTGCAGAGGTTGGCCAGCAGCGGATGGAACAGGTCGCGGTCGCCTTCGCTGAAGTGGCCCGAGCCGATCAGGTCGATGGCCTCCTTGGCCAGGGCGTCGTTCTCCAGCCAGGGCATCGGGTGGTAGCCATTGCGGTTGATGGCGGCCAGCTGCTCGGCGGTGTGGCCGAACAGGAAGAAGTTGTCGTCACCGACCCGCTCCCGGATCTCGATGTTGGCCCCATCGAGGGTGCCGATCGTGAGCGCGCCATTGAGGGACATCTTCATGTTGCCTGTGCCGGAGGCCTCCATGCCGGCGGTGGAGATCTGCTCGGAGAGATCCACCGCCGGATAGATCTTCTGGCCGAGCTTGACGCTGAAGTTGGGCAGGAAGACCACCCGCAGGCGGCCGTCCATCGCCGGGTCGATGTTGATGATCTCCGCCATGCCCACGATCAGGCGGATGATCAGCTTGGCCATGGCATAGCCGGGGGCCGCCTTGCCGCCGAAGATCACCGTGCGCGGCGGCAGATCCTCCCCGGCCCGCAGCCGCAGGTAGCGCTCCACCACCTGCAACGCCGCCATGTGCTGGCGCTTGTACTCGTGGATGCGCTTCACCTGGACGTCGAACAGGGAGGAGGGATCCACCAGGACGCCGGTGTCCTGGCGGATCGTGGCGGCCAGGCGCTCCTTGGCCTGCTCGCGCACCCCCTGCCAGCGCTCCAGGAAGCCGGCATCGGTGGCCAGGGGCTCGAGCCGCTTGAGCTGGTCGAGGTGCCGGCACCAGTCGGTGCCGATGGCGTCGTTGAGCAGGTCGGCCAGGGGCGGGTTGGCCACCGCCAGCCAGCGCCGCGGCGTGACGCCGTTGGTGATGTTGGTGAAGCGCTCCGGCCAGACCTGGGCGAATTCGGCGAACAGGTTTTCCTTCAGCAGGCGGCTGTGCAACTCCGCCACGCCGTTGACCGTGTGGCTGCCCACCACCGCCAGGTGGGCCATGCGCACCTTGCGGTGCGGGCCTTCCTCGATCAGCGACAGCCGCTCCAGCAGGTCGGGCTGGCCGGGGAATCGGATCCGCAGGGTGCGCAGGAAGCGGGCATTGATCTCAAAGATGATCTGCAGCTGGCGGGGCAGCAGCTGCTGGAACAGTTCCAGCCCCCAGGCCTCCAGGGCCTCGGGCAGCAGGGTGTGGTTCGTGTAGCTGATCGTGGCGGTGGTGATGCTCCAGGCGGTGTCCCAATCGATCCCGTGCTCATCGATCAGCAGCCGCATCAGCTCGGCCACCGCGATCGCCGGGTGGGTGTCGTTGAGCTGCACCGCGAACTTGCGGTGGAACTGCGTGACCGGAATCCCCTGGCTGCCGAGGATGCGGAACATGTCCTGCAGGGAGCAGGAGACGAAGAAGATCTGCTGGCTGAGCCGCAGGCGCTTGCCCTGCTCCAGCTCATCGTTGGGATAGAGCACCTTGGAGAGGGTTTCCGACTGCACCTTGTGCAGCACGGCCCGGGTGTAGTCGCCGGCATTGAACGAGGCGAAATCGAAGGCGTCCGGCGCCTGGGCCGACCACAGCCGCAGGGTGTTGGCGGTGTGGACGCCATAGCCCAGGATCGGGGTGTCGTAGGCCACGCCGATCACGGTCTGGCCGCCGATCACGACCGGATAGCTCCATTCCGGCCGGATCACCTCCCAGGGGTTGCCGCGGGCCAGCCACGGATCGGTGCTCTCCATCTGGCCGGTGGGGCCGATCTGCTGGCGGAAGATGCCGAACTCGTAGCGGATGCCGTAGCCGATGGCCGGCAGCTCGAGCGTGGCCATCGACTCCTGGAAACAGGCCGCCAGCCGTCCCAGGCCGCCATTGCCCAGGCCCGGTTCCGGCTCCTCCGCCAACATCTCCTCGAGGGTGAAACCGAGGGCGGCGCAGGCGGCCCGGGCCTCCTCCCGCAACCCGAGGCTGACCAGGTTGTTCTCCAGGTGGGGCCCCAGCAGATACTCCGCCGACATGTAGGTGGCGGTGCGGACGTGCTGGCTGGTGTAGGTGTCCACGGTGTCCACCCAGCTGGTCAGCAGGATGTCCCGCACCGCCAGCGACAGGCAGACGTAGTGGTCGTGGGTGGTGGCGAGGGAGGCGGACTTGGCCTGGCTGGAGAACAGATGGCGGCGCATCGCCTCCAGGAGGGCCTGCCCTTTGGGTGCGCAGGGGGCGGGAGTGGAGCTTGCCATGGGGGAGATGCCGTGGGTAGCGAGGTGGGACCTGTCCTGGCCTGGGGAGTGCCGCAGCCGCTGCACCATTGGATACAGGCGGGCGCTCCTTAAGAGTGGCTTCGCTTCAGCGCTGCAGCAGCTCGTGTCTGGCTGTGCCCATGGGAGCGGGCTCCAGCAGCTCCGCCTCGATGGTCCAGTCCAGCTCGCTTTCCACCCCCCCAGGGCCCGAGAAGCTGCCGTTCACCGCCGCCGTGAGGGTGGGCTTGGAGGAGGTGGCCAAGGTAATGTAGCGGTCGTCGATGGTCCCGGTGCCACTGGGGTCGAAGCCCCGCCAGCCCGCTCCAGGCAGGTAGACCTCCGCCCAGGCATGCAGGTCGTACTGCTTCGGTGCCGGCTCCACCAGGTGGTAGCCGCTCACAAACCGGGACGGCAGGCCGACACAGCGGCAGGTCTCGATCATCAGCATCGCCAGGTCGCGGCAGGAGCCGACCCGTTCCTTGAGGGTGCGGCCCGCCGGCCAGGCCGGCCCCACATGCCGCTGGGTGTACTTGACCCGGTCCTTGATGATCTCCACCAGCTGTTCGAGGAACATCAGCCCCCGCTGGTCGCTGCCCATCAGCGCCTCCTGGGCCAGATCTACCGCGGCCGGGTCGTGCTGACCATTGGGCAGCCACCCCCCCAGGGAACCGAGCAGATCGCCGTTGAGATGGCCCACCGGGTAGGGGAGCAGGGGCTCCTGGTCCTCCAGGCAGGTGGCCAGGGCCGGGGGCGGCTGGGTTTCCACATCGCTGATCGCCAGCACCCGGAAGTGATCGGTGCTGCCCTCGAAGCGGGCCCGCAGGATCTCATCGCCGCTGGCGGCCACCAGGGGGTACAGCAGGGACGGTTCCGGGCTGATGGCCAGGTGGAAATGGAGCAGACGCTGGAAGCCGTGGCCCCGGGGCTTCAGGCAGAAACGGTGGGGGCCCAGGAAGACCGGAGCGCTGTAGCGGTAGTTGAAGGTGTGGGTCAGGCGGGCTCGCATGCCGCCTCCTGACTGGAGGTGCTGCTCGGGGGGGCGATGAAGTAGCGCGCTTCAATCAAGGCATGCAGACGGTTGAGATCCGACTGGAAGTTATCGATGGCCTCATGCAATCCCGTGGCCACGAGTTCATCAATTCTAGTGAAACTCCAATGGGCCAGGGTGAGCCCGATCAGGCATTCCAGGTCGTCGGCGGGCTGGGGCACCGAGCTGCCGCGGATGATCCGCAGCGTGTCACTGATCCGCTCCAGGCAGTAACGCACCGAGCGGGGAAAGATCGGATCCAGCAGCAGGAAGGCGGCCACCGCCTTGGGTTCGATGGCCTGCTGGCTCGACTGCCGGAACATCTGGTAGGCCCCCGCTGAGCGCAGCAGGGAAATCCACTGCAGCTCATCCAGCACCCCGCCCACCTCCTCGGTCGAAGGCAGCAGCAGGAAATACTTGACGTCCAGGATCCGGGTGGTCTTGTCGGCCCGCTCCAGCAGCCGCCCCAGGCGACTGAACTGCCAGGAGAGGTCCCGGCTGAGGGTAGCGTCGGTGATTCCGTAGAAGAGCTGGCAGGCGCGTCGGATCTCCCGCAGCTGCTCCTGGGGTGGCTGCGTCCAGAAGGACTCTTCCTGCAGCGTCCAGTAGATGTCGTTGATCTGCTCCCACATCTCCGTGGTGATCACCTCACGGATCTGCCGGGCGTTTTCCCGGGCATTGCTGATGCAGTTGAGAACACTGCTGGGGTTGTCGGCCTCCCGCACCAGGAAATGGATCACGGCCTCGGGCGTGACCACCGGACAGAGCTTGTCGAAGAGCTTGCGGTCGCCGCTGGCCTCGATCAGGGGTAGCCAGGGTTCGGCGCTGCCGGGGGGGCAGTCGAGGGCCATGGCCTCGCTCACCTCCACGAAGCGGGAAATGTTCTCGGCCCGTTCGACGTTGCGATTGATCCAGTAGAGGGAATCGGCAACGCGGCTCAGCATGGGGCTTCATCCACGATCCAGGTGTCCTTGCAGCCGCCGCCCTGGGAGGAATTGACCACCAGCGAACCGCGCCGCAGGGCGACCCGGGTCAGGCCGCCGGGGCTCACCCAGGCCCCCTTGCCACGCAGCACGTAGGGCCGCAGGTCCACATGGCAGGGGTAGAGCTCCCCTTCGCTCAGGGAAGGCACGGTGGAGAGTTCCAGGGTCGGCTGGGCGATGTAATTGCGGGGATCCGCCTGGATCTTGACGGCGAACGCATCGATCTCCGCCTGGCTCGCATGGGGGCCGATCAGCATGCCGTAGCCGCCGGCTTCCGCCACCGCCTTCACCACCAGCTCCCCGAGGTGCTCCAGCACATAGGCCTGATCATCGGGCCGCGAGCAGATGTAGGTGGGAACGTTCTCGATGATGGGCTCCTCATCCAGGTAGTAGCGGATCATCTCGCCCACATAGGCGTAGATGAGCTTGTCGTCGGCCACGCCGGTGCCCGGGGCATTGGCGATGGCCACCCGGCCCGCCCCGTAGGCCCCCATCAGGCCCCTCACCCCCAGCATGGAATCGCGGCGGAACACGGCCGGGTCGAGGAAGTCGTCGTCGATGCGGCGGTAGATCACATCGACCGCTTCGAGGCCGGCGGTGCTGCGCATCCACACCCGATCCCCCTCGCAGACCAGGTCACGGCCCTCCACCAGCTGGATACCCATCTGCTGGGCGAGATAGCTGTGCTCGAAGTAGGCGCTGTTGAACACCCCGGGGGTGAGCAGCACCACCTTGGGGGTGTCGGTCCAGGGAGCCAGTTCCCGCAGAGTCTGCAGCAGGTGGGAGGGGTAGTCGTCGATGGGCTGCACCGTGCGCCCGGCGAACAGGCTCGGGAACATGCGCTTCATCACCCGCCGGTTCTCGAGGAAGTAGGCCACCCCCGAGGGGCAGCGCAGGTTGTCCTCCAGCACCCGCCAGGTGCCGTCGCCGTCGCGCACCAGATCGAGGCCGGAGACGTGGCACCAGCGCCCCAGGGGCGGCTGGAAGCCCTGCATCTGGGGCCGCCAGCCCTGGGAGCTTTCCACGTCGGCCCTGGGCACCACGCCGTCGGCCAGGATCTTCTGATCGCCGTACACGTCGGCCAGGAAGCGGTCGCTCGCCTCCAGCCGCTGGATCAGGCCCCGCTCCAGGCGCTCCCAATCCTGGGCCCCGATCAGGCGGGGCAGGGGATCGAAGGGGAGGATCCGCTCCACACCCTTGCTGCCGGAGTCGTTGAGGCGGAAGGTGGCCCCCAGCCGCTTCAGCAGCATGCCGGCCGCCTCATGGTTGCGATTCAGCTGGTTGAGTCCCATCTGGCCCAGGGACGACAGCAGCGGCTTCAGGGTCGCCCGAGGCTCGTCGGTGGAGGTGAAGTACTCGTCATACCCCTGGCTCGGTTTGTACTGACTGAACATTCCAGACCCATCCGCGCCTTTGAATCCTGCAGTGCCGCCGGGCTGGCCACCCGTTGCCGTTGTTACGGAAATCGGGGGCGCTCTCGACTGGTGGGCTCCGCCAGCCATCGCCGAGCAACCTGCAGGCCCGATCCGCACCCCTCCTACCGCTCCATAGGAATAGCGTTTTGATAAGTATTGGTCTCGCTGAGACACAGAGGGTTGAGAATGAGCGCAAAGGCAGGAGCCGCGCCGATGATGACGAATAAGTCCGGGTCCCAGTCCTCAAGCGCGTCAGGCGTCCTGCTGCGGGACCAGGAAAGGGGTGGCGCCCGCCGAGACAAGCGGTCCTACGCCCGTCACGCGATCGAGAGCTGCCGCACCATCGCCCTCCGGTGCCTGGACGACGATCGCCAGCCCACGGGCCGCTGGTTTCTCGCCGACGTCGCCGATGTGGGTGTGGGCGGGATGTGCCTGATCGCGTCCGAGGAGCAATCCCTTGAAATCGGGCAATGGCTGCTGATGGATCTGCGCGCCCATCCCGGCTTCGGCCACATAAGGCTGCAGGCCCAGTTGCGCTGGCTCACCCGGGCCCACTTTGCCCTCACCTTCGGCGTGGCCTTTGAAATGCCCCTGAAGGACGTGCCGGTGCTGACGGTGGAGAGACGCAGCCTGCGCCGGGATCCGAACAAGGAGGACTGGGCTCTCGAGGAAGAGCGGGCCGTGGCCACCTCCTGAAGGGGATGGGCGCCGCTACAGCAGGAAGTAACGCTGGGCCATCGGCAGCACCTCCGCCGGCTCGCAGGTGAGCAGTTCCCCGTCGGCGAAGACCTCGTAGGTCTGGGGATCCACCTCCACCTTGGGCAGGGCGGTGTTGTTGCGCATCTGGGCCTTGCCGATGCCCCGGGTCTGGACCACCGGCACACAGGCCCGCTTCAGGCCGAGGCTGTTGGGCAGATCGGCGTCGAGCGCAGCCTGGCTGACGAAGTTGAGGCAGCTGCCGGCCAGCGATCCGCCGTAGGCGGCGAACATCGGCCGGCCGTGCACCGGGCCCGGGGTGGGGATCGAGGCGTTGGCATCGCCCATCTGGGCCCAGACGATCGAGCCCCCCTTGATCACCAGCTCCGGCTTGACGCCGAAGAAGCCCGGCTTCCAGAGCACCAGATCCGCCAGCTTGCCCACCTCCACCGATCCCACCTGGCTGTCGAGGCCGTGGGCGATGGCCGGGTTGATCGTCACCTTGGCGATGTAGCGCTTCAGCCGGTGGTTGTCGTTGCGGTTGCCGCGGGGGCCTGAGGCGTCCTCGGGCAGGAAACCGCGCTGCACCTTCATCTTGTGGGCGGTCTGGAAGGTGCGGGTGATCACCTCACCGACGCGTCCCATGGCCTGGGAATCGCTGGCGATGATGCTGAAGGCGCCCAGGTCGTGGAGGATGTCCTCGGCGGCGATCGTCTCGCGGCGGATGCGGGATTCGGCGAAGGCCACGTCCTCCGGGATGCGGGGATCAAGGTGGTGGCACACCATCAGCATGTCGAGGTGCTCCTCGAGGGTGTTGACGGTGTAGGGGCGGGTGGGGTTGGTGGAACTGGGCAGCACGTTGGGCTCGCCGCAAATGCGGATGATGTCGGGGGCATGGCCGCCGCCGGCCCCCTCGGTGTGGAAGGTGTGGATGGTGCGGCCGCCGATGGCCCGGATCGTGTCCTCCACGAACCCGGCCTCGTTGAGGGTGTCGGAGTGGATGCAGACCTGCACGTCGTACTTATCGGCCACCGTCAGGCAGCAGTCGATGGCGGCCGGTGTGGTGCCCCAGTCTTCGTGCAGCTTCAGACCACAGGCGCCCGCCCGGATCTGCTCCTCGAGGGCGGCGGGGGTGCTGGCGTTGCCCTTGCCGTAAAAGCCCAGGTTGATCGGCAGCCCCTCGGCGGCCTGCAGCATGCGGGCCAGGTGGAAGGCGCCGGGGGTGCAGGTGGTGGCATTGGTGCCGGTGGCCGGTCCGGTGCCGCCGCCCAGCAGGGTGGTGACGCCGCTGGCCAGGGCGGTCTCGATCTGCTGGGGACAGATGAAGTGGATGTGGGTGTCGATCGCTCCGGCGGTGACGATGTGCCCCTCCCCGGCGATCGCCTCGGTGCCCGGCCCCACCACGATCGTCACCCCATCGGTGATGTCGGGGTTGCCCGCCTTGCCGATGGCACAGATGCGGCCGTCGCGCAGGCCGATGTCGGCCTTGACGATGCCCCACCAGTCGAGGATCAGGGCATTGGTGATCACCGTGTCCACGGCCCCTTCGGCCCGGGAGGTCTGGGCCTGGCCCATGCCGTCGCGGATCACCTTGCCGCCGCCGAACTTCACCTCATCGCCGTAGGTGGTGCAGTCGCTCTCCACCTCCAGGATCAGGTCCGTGTCCGCCAGCCGCAGCCGGTCACCGGTGGTGGGGCCGTAGGTCTCGGCGTAGGCGCGGCGGTCGATGCGATAGGGCATGGGAGTTCAGTCGAGGGGGCCGTTGACCAGACCGTTGAAGCCGAACACACGACGCTCGCCGACGTAGGGCACCAGATCCACCTGGCGGGTGTCGCCAGGCTCAAAGCGGATGGCGGTACCGGCCGGGATGTCGAGCCGCAGGCCCCGGGCCGCCTCGCGATCGAAGTGGAGGGCGTCGTTGGCCTCATGGAAATGGAAGTGGGAGCCCACCTGCACGGGGCGGTCGCCGCTGTTGGACACCGAAAGGCTGGTGACGGGGCGACCGGCGTTGAGCAGAAGGGTCCCCGGTTCGGGGATCAGCTCGCCGGGGATCAGGGGGGCCATGGCGGGGTGGGGTGGGGTGGGGTCAGCGGATCGGTGCGTGGAGGGTGACGAGCTTGGTGCCGTCGGGAAACATCGCCTCGATCTGAACGTCGACGATCAGCTCGGGCACCCCCTCCATCACCTGCTCCCGGTTCAGCCAGGTGGTGCCGTCCCGCATCAGTTCGGCCACCGAACGGCCGTCCCGGGCGCCTTCCAGCACCTGGAAACTCAGCCAGGCCACGGCTTCGGGGTAGTTGAGCCGCAGCCCCCGGTTCATGCGGCGTTCGGCCAGCAGGGCGGCGGTGACGATCAGGAGCTTGTCCTTCTCCTGAGGGGTCAGGTGCATGGGCCCGGCGGCAACCGAACCATCCTGTCAGGGACGGGAACGGCCAAGGTTCCTGCCGCACCTTTCTCCGCTCTCAGCCCAGCGACTGCTCCTGGAAGGGCCACACCCGCGGGATCAGGGGGGCGCCCAGCCCCTGGACAGCGCGCAGCCGTGCCCACACCCGGGTGAACCAGCAGCGGGCATCGGCGCTCGTGGCGCCCCGATAGCGGGCGACCAGGCCCTGGTCGAGGGCTCCGCAGGCCATGCTCCCGCTCAGCCCCTGGCGATCCCTGCGGCAGTCCTCCAGCAGCTGGACCAGCACCTCGCCAGCCAGCGGCTCGGGCGCGGCCCACACCAGCGAACCGAACACCGGCACGCCGTCCATGCCGTGGGAGCCCTTCAAGCTGGAGCCCCCCAGCTCGATCCGGTCCACCAGCTCCCAGCGGTCGGGTTCGCTGGCGGTCGCCCCAAGGCGGCGGATCTCCAGCAGGGAGCGCCAGCGCCCCTCCCCCAGGTCCTCCCCGGCCGCCGTCCGGCCCAGCCGCACCACCTCGCCCCCCAGCCAGCCGGCCCCCGGGGCCAGCGTCACCCGGGCGCGCTGCTCGAACAACCCCCCCGCATAAAGCACCAACTCCTGGGGCAGCCACTCCAGATCGGCTCCCGCCTCCAGGCTGAACTCCAGATCCTGCCTGGCCCAGCTGCCGGCCGGCGCCCGGCGCGAGCGACCGATCGAGCCATACACCTTCTGGGCCGCCACGCTGGTGAGCAGGGCCCGGCTGCCGGCCTCCAGGGTGGCGGCGATGCTGAGCCGGTCGCCTCCCACCAGGCCGCCCGCCGTGTGCAGGATCGGCAGCTCGCAGCGGCCATCGGCCTGCTGGAAGGACCGTTGCACCTTGAGCGGCGAGGTGGTGCCCCCCTGGTGTCGCGTGCCCTGGTCGCCCCGGGCAAAGCGCAGGTTCGCCGTGCCGCACCAGTCGCTGCCTGTGTCGCCCATGGGCCTGCGGATGCCTGCTCGAAGGGTCACACTCTGGGGGTGAACTGCCACGACGTCAGAGCCCATGGCCGAGAGGGAACCGGAGCCGTTGCTGCTCACCGGCCGGGTGGCTCCGGGCCAGGTCGCCAGGGGCGATGCCGCCGCCACGCCGTTGCGGCTCGAACTGAGCGCCGATGAACGCACCCGGCTGCGGGGCCATCGCCGCAGCAGCTGCGGCCGCGACCTGCTGCTGCAGCTGCCCCGTGGCGCCGCTCTGGAGCCGGGCGAATGGCTCGCCGGCCCGGACGGCACGCCCAGGGTGCAGGTGGAGGCCGCCGCCGAGCCCCTGCTGCTGGTGAGCTCAGACCATCCCCTGGCCCTGCTGCGGGCCGCTTACCACCTGGGCAATCGCCACGTCGCCCTGCAGGTGGGGGAGGGCGGCCTGCGGCTGCTGGATGATCCGGTGCTGGCGGATCTGCTGCGTCAGCTGGCGGGCCTGCAACTGGAGCGGCGGCTCGAGCCCTTCCTGCCGGAGGCCGGCGCCTACGGCGGCGCCCACGACCACACCCACGCCGCCGGGATTGCGGCGCCGCAGCCATGAGCCTCAACCGGCTGCGCCTCTTCCAACTCGTCAGCCCGGCCCTGCCAGTGGGGGCCTTCAGCTATTCCGAGGGCCTGGAGGTGCTGGTTCAGACGGGCCAGCTGCGGGACGCCACCAGCGTGCGCCGCTGGCTGGAGGCGGAGCTGGACCGCGGCGCCCTGACGATCGAGGCGGCCAGCCTGGGCCGGCTGATGGACGCCCTTGCCCGCTGGCGTGAGGCACCGGACGGGCCTGCCTGGCAGGAGCTGCTGGAACTGGACGGCTGGCTGCTGGCCCAGCGGGAGGCGGCCGAGGTGCGGGCCCAGCAACGCCAGATGGGCCGCTCCCTGCTGCAACTGCTGGCGGAGTTGGGCCTGCCCCTGCCGCAAGGACGCACGCCGCGGCTGGCCTGGCCGGCGGCCTGGGCCTGGGCGGGCCTGGCCCTGGAGATCGCCCCCCAGGACGTGGTGGAGGCCTACCTCTACGGCTGGATTGCCGCCCAGCTCAGCGCCGCCGTGCGGCTGGTGCCCCTGGGCCCCACCGAGTCCCAGCGCTTGCAGCTGGCCCTGGCGGCCGCCATCGCCTCGCGGGCTGCGGACCTGGTGGACACCGACCCCGAGACCCTCTGGAACGGGGGGGTGGGAGCAGGCCTGGCCCAGCTGGGCCATGGGGAGCTCTACTCGCGGCTGTTCCGCAGCTGATGGCCAAGGCACGCCGAATCAGCCGCCGTCAGGCCCTGCGCCTGCTGGGCGGCGGCGCGGCCGGCGGGGCTCTCCTGGCCGCCGGATGCACCCCCCGCTCCCGGCCTCCGGGCCCGCCCCGCCTCGGACTGCTGCAGTACGTACGGGGTGCGGCCCCCGAGGCCGCCCGCCGCGGGTTCGTGCAGGCCCTGGCCAGGGGCGGCTTCCGGCCGCCAGCCAGCTTGATCCTGCTGGAACGCTTCGCCGAGGGCAGCATGGCCACCAGCCGCGCCCAGGTGATCGCGCTGCTGGAGGACGGGGTCGACATGCTGGTGGCCATCGGCACCCCGCCCCTGACGACGATCCTGGCCGTCGCCCCCGCCCGGGTGCCGGTCGTGTTCATGTACTGCTCCAACCCCTGGGGGGCGGGGGCCGGCACCAGCTACACCAACCACCGGCCCAACGTGGTGGGCACGGTGAGCACCAGTCCCCTCGCCGAGCAACTCGACCTCGCCCGCCGGATCACCCCCGCTCTGTCCAGCGTCGGGCTCATCTTCCATCCCTCCGAGGCCAATGCCAGCTTCGAAGCGGAGCTGCTGCGCCGGGAAGCCAGCCAGCGGTCGATCGCGGTCGCGATCGAGCCGGTGTCCGGACCGGGGGAGGTGGCCCGTGCCGCCGACGCCCTGGCCGCCCGGCGGGTGGGGGCCCTGGTACGGGTGGGGGACTACGCCACCAGCGTCGGCTTCCCCGCCCTGGCGGCGGCGGGTCTGCGCCATCGCCTGCCGGTCTATTCCGTTGATCCCTCCGACATCGCCACGCCGGGGTGCCTGGCGGTGGTGGGCTGGGATCCGGAAGCCGATGGGGCCCTGGCCGGGGATCTGGCGGTGAAGGTGCTGCGCGGGCGCTCGCCTGCCGATCTGCCCTTCGAACCGGTCACCAAAAAACTCCTGCTGCTGAATCGCCGTACGGCCCGGGCCATCGGGGTGACCTTCCCGCCCGAGCTGCTGCGCCAGGCGGACCAGTTGGTGGGCTGAGCGGCTCCACGGCCATCAGGCCGATCAGGGTTTGCGGTCCTTCAGGTGCTCCCCGGGCCGATCGATGAGCTCGAACAGCCAGCTCTCGTTGAGGGTCTTCACGAGGCGGTTGGTGGCGCCGGCCATGGTGGTCAGCTCCCGCAGGGTCTGGAGCAGCAGCGGCCGCGTCTCGGTTTCGGTTCTCTCCAGGCGCCGGATCAGGGCCGAAAGATCGACGGCGGTGCCATCGGCCCGGCTCTCCAGGCGCTCCGCCAGGGCACGGGTGGCTCCCAGGGTGCGGTTCAGCTCGGTGCTGCTGCGCTGGGTGTCGGCCTCCAGCCGTGTCGCCAGACGGCGGGTTGAGGCCAGGGTCTGGTCCAGCTGGTCGAGGCTGCGGGGCAGGCGAGTCTCCGCCAGGTTGAGGCCGCTGCTGAGGGCCCGCTGCAGCGGGATGCGGCTGCTGGCCACCTCGGCGAGCAGGTCCTCGAGGTCCGGACGGCTTGTGAACACGAGCGTCTCGCCATCGCCGATCGGCGGCTGGCCCACCGCCGCCGGATCGGGCGTGATGGCGATGTAGCTGTCGCCCAGCAGCCCGATCTGGGCCAGCTCCGCCCGGCTACGGCGACCCACCATGGAGCGGTAAGGATCTCGCAGCTCCAGTTCCACCAGCACCTGGGCATCGGGCTGAAGCAGGATGCGGCGCACCTGGCCCACGGAGAACCCCGAGATCCGCACCGCCATGCCCGTCTGCAGGCCGGCGGCATTGAGGGTACGGAACTGCAGCCGCACGCTGGGCGCCAGCCAGTGGCCGGAGCGGGCGATCCCCACCACGAACAGCCCCAGCAATCCCACCGCCCCCGCCAGGACAACCAGGCTCTGGAGGCCGGGGCGACGCTGCGCTGCGGTCGGTGTCAAGGTCAGCTCCCTCCCACGCGCAGGGGATCGACGACGATCGTCCAGAGCAGGTCGATGCAGACCAGCAGCCCCAGGCCCAGCAGGAACGATCGGGACAGGCGGGAGGCCATCGCCGTGGCGCCGGCCGAGGAGTGCCTCCCCTGCTGCAGGCAGATGGCAGCGGTGATCGCGCCATAGAGGCCCGCCCTGGCCAGGGTGGCGGCGAAGCGGGCCGGCTCCAGCTGGCCGACCAGGAAGCCCACTTCCGCCACCACATCGCCCTGGTTGAGGGTGAGGCCGGCCGTGAGGATCACAGCCGCCATGTAGTAGAGCAGCAGCACGATGCTCAGCAGGCCGCTGGCCAGCAGCTCGGGCCCCCAGGAGCGGAGGGGGCGGCGTTCCCCCAGCAGCAGCGGACCATCCCGCAGCAGCAGCAGCAGGCTGACCAGCAGCGGCCCCAAGAAAAACAGAGTCCGCACCGCCAGCAACTCGACCGTGAGCCTGGACAGCTGTTGCAGCGGACTGCGCAACAGCTCAATGAAGCCAAGGCACACCACCACCCCTGTCCCCGTCACCGCGGCGACGAGCCGCCCATCCAGACGCTCAAAGCGGCGGATCAGCCTGGGGATCGGTTCATCACTCACCGCGGCCATCGGCGCTGGCGTCAGGATGGCACCCATCCTGGGCTGGGGCGATGGGTAGCAAATTGAGGGTCGGGGTCGCAGGGCCGGTGGGGTCTGGAAAGACGGCCCTGGTGGATGCCCTCTGCCGCCGCCTGCGGGAACGGTTGCAGCTGGCCGTCGTCACCAACGACATCTACACCCAGGAGGATGCCCAGTTTCTGACCAAGGCCGGCTCCCTGGCCCCCGAGCGGATCCGGGGGGTCGAGACCGGAGGCTGCCCCCACACTGCCATCCGGGAGGACTGTTCGATCAACCGGGCCGCAGTGCAGGAGCTGGAGGAGGCCTTCCCGGACCTGGATCTGGTGCTGGTGGAAAGCGGCGGCGACAACCTGGCGGCCAGCTTCAGCCCGGAGCTGGTGGATCTCTGCATCTACGTGATCGACGTGGCCGCCGGCGACAAGATCCCTCGCAAGGGAGGACCTGGCATCACCCGCTCCGACCTGCTCGTGATCAACAAGATCGACCTTGCCCCCATGGTGGGCGCCAGCCTGGCGGTGATGGAACAAGACACGGAACGCATGCGCGCTGGTCGCCCCTGGTGCTTCACGAATCTGCGCAGCGGTGAAGGACTGGATCGGGTCGAAAGCTTCCTGTTGCGGCAGTTGCCCGCGCCCACCACGGCCTGACCCCTGACCCCCACCGCCTGAGCCTCAACGCCTTCAGAACGGCGATTCTCACCCTTTCATCCCCAGGCCCCACAGGCAAGGCTACCTATCGAAAGGGAGAGCACGTGCAAATCCTCACTCCGGCAGGCCCTCGGTCAGTTTCTGTCTCATTGGATACCGGGAGTCATCGCGTCCTTCTTTACCTTTCCTTTTGCCGTCGGTTACGGCGACTACAATTCATCTTGAACAGGCTTCAATGTCTCTGCATCTTTCAAGGCGACTGACAGCTGCTCTCGCCGTAACTGCTGTGAGCGTTACCCTCGTCTCCTGTGGCGGCGAGTCCGGGTCAGGCGGTAATTTTGATGGTGAAGTGAAGGTTGGCATCCTTCATTCCCTCAGTGGCACCATGGCCATTTCCGAAACGACTTTGAAAGAAGTCGAAGAAATGGCGATCAAGGAGATCAATGATGCCGGCGGTGTCAAAGTTGGCGACAAATCTTACAAGATTGTCCCTGTCATCGAAGACGGAGCCTCCGACTGGCCGACGTTTGCTGAGAAAGCTCAGAAGCTGATCGACTCCGACAAAGTTGCCGTGGTCTTCGGCGGTTGGACTTCGGCCAGCCGCAAGGCGATGCTGCCGGTCTTCGAGTCGAAGAACCACATGCTCTTCTACCCGATTCAGTACGAGGGTCAGGAGTGCTCCAGGAACATCTTCTACACCGGCGCCGTTCCGAACCAGCAGGCCGAGCCTGCGGTGCAGTGGCTGATGGACAAGTTCTCCGGAGAACTCGGCAAGAAAGTCTACCTGGTTGGCTCTGATTACGTATATCCACGTACGGCCAACACCATCATCAAAGAGCAGATGAAGGCTCTGGGTGGCGAGACCGTCGGCGAGGATTACATCCCTCTCGGCAACACCGAGGTGGCTCCGATCATCGCCAAGATCAAGAAGGCGTTCCCGGATGGCGGGATCATCATCAACACCCTGAACGGGGACTCCAACGTCGCCCTGTTCAAGCAGTTCAAGGCTTCGGGCATCGACCCAGCCAAATATCCGATCATGTCCTTCTCGATCGCGGAAGAAGAGATTCGTCAGATCGGACCGGAGTACACCACCGGCACCTATGCCGCCTGGAACTTCTTCATGAGCCTGGACACCCCGGCCTCCAAGAAGTTCACCGCCGACTTCCAGGCCATGTACGGCGCTGATCGGGTCACGGGTGACCCGGCCGAATCCGCCTACAACATGGTGTACCTCTGGAAGAACGCCGTCGAGAAGGCCGGAACCTTCGAGGATCTCGACAAGGTCCGCACCGACATGATCGGGATCACCTTCGCCGCTCCCCAGGGCGAAATCAAGATGTTCCCCAACCACCACACCTCCGAGCGGGTGCTCATCGGCGAGGCTGAGAACTCGGGCCAATTCAAGATTCTCTACGACAGCGTCAAGGCCATTCCCCCGATTCCCTGGAACCAGTTCGTTCCTGAGACCAAGGGCTTCACCTGCGACTGGACCCAGGACCGCCCTGACGCCGGCAAGTTCAAGATGTGATCACGGAACAGTCCGTGAATTCATGAAAGACGGGTGGTTCCTTCGGGAACCACCGCGTTCCAGATCAGCACACCACCAGGTTCGACCCGATCGAGCGCCGCCAAGGCGACGCTCGATCTAACGTTCAACAATCATTCCGTTGGAACTCTTCTTTTCTCAGATCCTCGATGGCCTGAGCATCGGATCCGTGCTGCTGCTTGCAGCCACGGGGTTGGCCATTGTTTTCGGCTTGATGGGCGTCATCAATCTCGCCCACGGCGAGTTCATGATGCTCGGGGCCTACGTGACCTACGTGGTGCAGTCGGCCTTCAAGCCCATGGGTGGTGTGATTTTCGAACTGTACTTTCCGGTCTCACTGGTTCTGGCCTTCCTTGTGACGGCACTGGTCGGGGTGCTGCTGGAGAGAACGTTGATCAGGCAGCTCTACGGCCGCCCGCTTGAAACACTGCTGGCCACGTGGGGGGTCAGCCTGATTCTCATCCAACTGATACGGAGTGTCTCAACCGCGATGATGCTCGGCATCATTGTCGGCGTTGTGATTGGTTTCTTTCTATCCAAACTACTCGGGGCCAAGTTCTCGGAGAAGCCCTTTTTCACCTATCTCAATGGACTCGGCTGGGCCATCGCCATCGGCCTTGGTCTGATCGCCGTCAACGTCTTTGATCAGATTCGGCCGCTGTCCAAGGCCTGGTTCGGACCCCGCAACATTGATGTCACCGCGCCCAAGTGGCTACAGGGAAGCTGGGGAGCGATCGGCGGTATCGAGCTTCCTGGTCTGCGCATCTTCATCATTCTCCTGTCGGCCCTGTTGCTGCTCGCCACCTTCTGGTTCCTCAACAAGAGCGTCTGGGGTCTGCGCATCCGTGCCGTCACCCAGAACCGCCAGATGAGCAATTGCCTCGGCATTCCCACCGACCGCGTCGACAGCATCACCTTCGGCATCGGTTCCGGACTGGCCGGGGTGGCTGGGTGTGCCATCACCCTGCTGGGATCGGTGGGCCCGAACCTTGGTGCGGCCTACATCGTTTCCTGCTTCATGGTGATCGTTCTTGGTGGTGTGGGCAATCTGCTGGGCACCGTGCTGGCCTCGCTGCTGCTGGGCATCATCCAGTCGGTGATCGGTTCTGGCACGTTGTTGACAATCTTCCCGGACATGCCCTTAGCGGCGAAAGGGGTGATCGAGTTCTTCGCCACCACGAGCATGTCCCTGGTGCTGGTGTTCATCTTCATCATCGTCTTCCTTCAGTTCCGCCCCAACGGCATGTTCCCCCAGAAGGGTCGCTCGGTCGATGCCTGACCCGCTGATTTCAACCCTGCGCAGATTCCCGTTCCATCTCCCCACCAGGAGGTCCTACCTGTGAAACTCTTCCAACGACTTGTCCCCTGGATTCTGCTGGCGATCGCCCTGTTCATCCTTCCAGCGGCGCTCGACGACTTCCGCCTCAACCTCTTCGGCCGCTACTTCGCGCTGTCGATCACGGCGCTGGCGATCGACCTGATCTGGGGCTACACCGGTCTGCTGAGCCTGGGGCAGGGGATCTTCTTTGCACTGGGGGGCTACGCGGTGGCCATGAACCTGATGCTCAACACCAAGAGCCTGGCGGGTGGCAATGGCATCCCCAAGTTCTTTGAGAATTATGGTGTTGCCCAGCTTCCTTTCTTCTGGCAGCCCTTCTGGTCGCCGCTGTTCACCCTGATTGCGCTCTGGGTGATTCCTGCGGCGGTGGCGGGTGTGGTGGGTTGGTTGATCTTCAGAAATCGCATCAAGGGGGTGTATTTCTCGATCATCACCCAGGCGGCGCTGATGGTTTTCTTCCACTTCTTCAACGGCCAGCAGAAACTCTTCGACGGTACCAATGGCCTCAAAACCAGCACCACCGAGCTGTTCGGCCAACTGGTGGGTTCGCCTGACATGCAGGTCTGGTTTTACCGCCTCACGGTGCTGCTACTGCCCCTGGCCTTCCTGGTCTGTCGCTACTTCACCAGTGGTCGCTTCGGTGATGCCCTGATCGCCATCCGTGACGACGAAAGCCGACTTCGCTTCGCCGGATTCAACCCCGTTCCCTTCAAAACCATCGTCTTTCTGGTGGCAGGGGCCCTGTGCGGGATCTCCGGTGCTCTCTACACCGTCCAGTCCGGCATCGTCTCGCCCCAGTACATGTCGATCTCCTTCTCGATCGAGATGGTGATCTGGGTGGCCGTGGGTGGTCGTGGCACCCTGGTCGGTCCGATCATCGGAGCCACCGTGGTGAACTACCTGCGCAGCCTGGTGAGCGAAGCCCTGCCGGAGGCCTGGCTGTTCGTGCAGGGGGCCCTGTTCATCTTCGTGGTGGTTCTGATGCCCGACGGCATCTACGGCTGGATCACCAAAGGCGGCTTCCGCACCTTTCTGGCCGCCTTCGGCATCGCCAAGAAGTCCAATACCTACCCCCAGCTGGACAAGGAGGCCATTCCGGTGGATTAGTCCTCCAGAGGACCCATCCTGGCTGATCTGCTGTGACTGTGTTTCGATTTCGCACCCTTCCAATCCATGTCAGAACCTCTCCTCGAGCTCAATGACGTCAGCGTGAGTTTCGACGGCTTCTATGCCCTCACGGACCTCAGCCTGAAGCTCTATAAGGGTGAACTCAAGTCCATCATCGGCCCCAACGGTGCTGGCAAGACCACCTTTCTGGATGTGATCACTGGCAAGGTGCGTCCCACGAAGGGGACGGTGTCCTTCAAGGGGAAGTCGCTGCTGGGCGTCTCCGAGCAGAAGATCTCCCGCAATGGCATCGGCCGCAAGTTCCAGACCCCGCGGGTGTTTGAGAATCTCACCGTGCTGCGCAACCTGGAGCTGTCCGCCTCGCCGGAGAAAAACGCCTTCAGCCTGCTGGGCTCCAGCCTGCCCCAGTCCTCGAAGGATGAGGTGCATCGCATCATGAATTACGTCGGCCTGACGCCGTTTGCCACCGTCAAGGCCGGCTCCCTCTCCCACGGCCAGAAGCAGTGGCTGGCCATCGCCTCCCTCGTGGCCCAGGCCCCGGAAGTGCTGCTGCTCGATGAACCCGTCGCCGGCCTCACTGACGAGGAAACCCTGCGCACGGCCGAGCTGATCAAGTCCCTGGCCGGCGACCACACCGTGGTGGTGATCGAGCACGACATGGAGTTCATCCGCGACCTGGGTTTCGACGTCACCGTGTTGCACCAGGGACAGGTGCTTACGCAGGGGCCTCTGGAGAAGGTTAAATCCGACCCGCGGGTGATTGAGGTCTACCTGGGGCCGCCCGAACAGTAATCGCTTCTTGACCATCACCCACCGACCCCATGTCCTCCACCAGCGCCCAACCCCTGCTCCAGGTCTCCGACCTGAATGTGTATTACGGAGAAAGCCATATTCTCCGCAACGTCGACCTTTCCATCGACGAAGGCAAGATGGTCTGCCTGATCGGCCGTAATGGCGTCGGCAAAACCACCTTCCTCAAAACCGTCATCGGCCTGCTGCAGCAGCGATCGGGAACCATCCATTACCAGGATGACCAGCTCACCACCCAGCCGCCCTACAAGCGGGCCAGGGCGGGCATCGGTTATGTGTCCCAAGGCCGGGACATCATTCCCCAGGTGACCGTCAAGGAAAATCTGCTGCTCGGCATGGAGGCCTTGCCTGGGGGTCTTGAGAAGAACCGCCACATTGATCCACTGATCTTCGATCTGTTCCCGATCCTCGAGAAGTTCCTGAAGCGCAAAGGGGGCGACCTCAGTGGCGGTCAGCAACAACAGCTGGCCATTGCCCGCGCCCTGCTGGGCAAGCCCAAGCTGTTGCTCCTGGATGAACCCACCGAAGGCATTCAGCCCTCGATCATCCTCGACATCGAGCATGCGGTGCAGCGGATCATGAAGGAAACCGGCATCAGCGTGTTGCTGGTGGAGCAGCACCTGCACTTCGTGCGCCAGTCCGACTTCTATTACGCCATGCAGCGCGGCGGCATCGTCTCCAGTGGCCAGACCGACAAGCTCTCCGATGACGTGATCAAGGAATTCCTCACCGTCTGAGGCACTTTTGCTCTCCCCGGCCGCCACCATCGGGTGGCGGCCGGCGGCCTCAGCAGCCGCGATTGAGCATCCAGGGACGGGTGCCGCTCTCCTTGAGCCGCTGCTTGCCAGCCACTTCCTTGGTTTCCTTGCGCACCAGGCGCGGTCCGGATTGTTCCTGCTTCAGCCTGAGCGGGCCGCTGAGCGACATCACAGGCGTGAAGACCCGGACCCCTTCCGCGGTGCAGGACGGGCAGTTGGTCTCCGTTTGGCGCTCATCAATGCTGCGCCAGACTTCGTAGTTCTCGCAGCCATTGCTGCAGCTGTATTCGTAGACAGGCATGGTGCGAACGGGGAGAGAAATGAAAGCGGAGCGGTGGCACAAAAGAAAAGGGGCCTGACGTTCAGGCCCCCGCATTCCACTGGCTGATCAGCAGGGGAGAATGTCCTGATCGAAGATCGAGGTGGGGATCGCCAGGGTGCAGCAGGCGTTGGGGATGTCAACAATGCCGCTGATCCTGCCTTCCACCGGCGCACAACTCAGCAGCAGGTAAGCCTGCTCGCCGGTGTAGCCGAACTTCTTGAGGTACTCGATGGCGTTGAGGCAGGCACGCCGGTAGGCGATGTGCACGTCCATGTAGTACTGCTTACCTTCGAATTCATCGACGGAGATGCCTTCGAACACCAGGTAGTCGGAGTAGTGGGGTTCCACCGGGCTGGTCTTGAACATGGGGTTGACCATCCCATACTTCGCCATGCCGCCCTTGATGATCTCCACATGGAGATCGAGGTAACCGGACATCTCGATGGCGCCGCAGAAGGAGATCTCCCCATCCCCCTGGGAGAAGTGGATGTCACCCATCGAGAGCTTGGCGCCTTCAACATAGACGGGGAAGTAGATCCGCGTGCCCTTGGTGAGGTTCTTGATGTCGCAGTTGCCGCCGTGCTCCCTGGGCGGCACAGTACGGGCCGCTTCGTTGGCCACCCGCTCGAACTCGCTGGAGGGGAGGGTGCCGAGGATGGCGCTGTTGGGGTTGGGCAGGGCCGCCAGCACCGGCTCGCTGCCGGAGAGGCCGGCGCCGTAGGTGCGGCGGTCGGGGGCGGTCTGCACCAGTTCCGTCTCGCGTCGGTTCCACTCATTGAGCAGCTCCTGGGAAGGGGCGCAGCCGATCAGACCCGGGTGGGTGATGCCCGCGAAGCGCACACCGGGAATGTGGCGGGAGGAGGTGTAGATGCCTTCCAGATCCCAGATCGCCTTGGCGGCCTTGGGGTAGTGATCGGTGAGGAAGCCACCACCGTTCTCCTTGGCAAAGATACCGGTGAAACCCCATTCGTCCCCCTGCAGGGCACCGACATCAAGAATGTCGACCACAAGGATGTCTCCGGGCTGGGCCCCGTTGACCCAGATCGGGCCACTCAGGACGTGGACAACCTCAAGATTGACATCTTCGATGTCCTTGGGGTCGTCATTGTTCTTGATCTGGCCATCGGTCCAGTCCTTGCATTCGATCCGGAACACATCACCAGGATTCACCGAGGCCACAGCCGGGATGTCGGGGTGCCAACGGTTGTGACCGGGCATGTCCTGCTGATCCATCGGCTTGGTGAGATCGACGGAGAAGAGTGTTTTTGGCATCGAGAAACCGAGGCGCAATGTCCTCTCCATCCAAAAGGATGACCTGCGGCTCGAAAGTGCCTATTGCTACCGAATGTCGGCAGCCCAGGAGCTGCCTATGGGATTGAAATAGGAATGATTATCAAGGCTGACCAAGACTTCATGCTGCTTGTCCATCAGAGCAATCAGGTGTCATCGAAATCACCTTTGCGGCACAGATTGTCTTTCAGTCGTGAGACCCAGCCACTGGGTTCAAGCGTTCCAGTCTTTTCCGTCCGGCCATCATAATGGAACAGGAACTGCCAGCGATCCTTGACTGGGAATGTTCTCTTCGCATTGAGATCACTGATCGGATCACCGTAGATATTGTCATAGGATTGCCAGCCCGACTCTCCCTTGATGCTGCAGATCACCGTGACTTCATACATCTGACCCTTGGCCCCATCGGCCTCTGTTGTGATCGTCACAACACCCTTGTGCAGGCCATTGGCGATGCCTGGGGTGAAGGCTCTGACGAGCTCCACGCGGCTTCCATCAACACTGACCAGCAGGTCGCCCGGCTTGGCGTTCTGGATGGCCACCTCCTTGGACGTGGCGCCACAGCCGGCCAGGGCCACGCCCAGACAGGCCAGCCATCCCGCCAGGTGCTTCCGGGACCGGCCCCCCACAGCGTCGGACAAGGTGGATAGATCGACTCTGGGGCCAACCTATGACGACGCCAGCAGCCGCTCCCACAGGCCCTCGATCCCGCTCGGCGGGGGCAGATCATGGCCCTCGCAGCGGCGGATCGGCCGGTAGCCCAGGCTGTTGATCAGCAGGGCCCCCTCGCTGGCCAGCAGGTCGGCGACGGCGACGTCGCCCTCCCGCGCCAACCCCAGGGCCAGGCCCCGGCCCCGCATCACCCCCGGCAGGCAGCCGCTGGCCAGGGGCGGTGTGATCCACTCGCCGTTGAGGCGCACGAGCAGGTTGGCGCTGGTGCCGCAGCAGAGGTCGCCGCCACCTCCCAGCAGCAGGGCATCGTCGGCGCCGGCGGCCCGGGCCTCCCGCCGGGCCTGGATGGCGCCGGCGTAGGCGAAGGTCTTGCAGCGGCCCACCAGGCTGTCGGGGTTGCGGCGCTCCAGACCGCTGACGATCACCGCCACCGGCGCGCTGGGGCGCGTCCAGGGGCTCAGCTGCAACCAGAAGCGCGGCCGCCCCTGGGGTTCGCCCGACCCCGGCAGGGCAAGGCCCCGCCCGGCGCCGCTCCCCCGGCTCCAGTTGAGCCGCAGGGCGCCATCGCCGCGGAGACCGCTGCGGGCCACGGCCTCCGCCAGCAGCGGCAGCACCCGATCGGCGCCGGGGGGAGGTTCCATACCCAGACTGGCGGCCGAGGCCTGCCAGCGCGCCAGGTGCTCCGCCAGCAGCCGGGGGCGCCCCGCCTGGACCAGCACCGTCTCAAACAAGCCATCGGCCAGCAGCAGGCCCCGGTCGCTCAGGGGCAGACTGAGGTGGTCCGGGTCGCCCCAGGTTCCTTCCGGCGCTGGCGCATCGATCCAGGCGATGGCCCTGGGGCCCGGGCCGCTGGCGCCGCCGCCGCTCATACCAGGGCCTCCAGCAGCGGTTCGATCTTCCAGCCCATCTCCCGGGCCTCCCCCGCCGGGTCGGAGTCGGCGACGATGCCGCCGCCGGCATGCAGCCGCAGGCGACGGCCCTTCTGCAACAGGGTGCGGATGAGGATGCTGCTGTCGAAGCCGCCATCGGCCTCGAGGTGAAACAGGGAGCCGCAGTAGGGGCCCCGCGGCACCGGCTCGAGCCGGTTGAGGCGCCGGCAGGCGCGCACCTTGGGGGCGCCGGTGATCGAGCCCCCCGGCCAGCAGGCCCGCAGCAGGTCCACCAGGCCGCGGCCGGCGGCGAGCCGGCCCATCACCACCGAGGTGAGGTGATGCACATGGGCGTAGCTCTCCAGCCCCAGCAGCTGGGGCACGTGCACCGACCCGGGCACACAGACCCGGCCCAGGTCGTTGCGCAGCAGGTCGACGATCATCACGTTCTCGGCTCGGTCCTTGGGGTCGCAGATCAGGGCGGCGGCACTGGCGGCATCGGCGTCGGGGTCGCCGTGGCGCGGCCGGGTGCCCTTGATCGGCCGCGTCTCCACCCGCCCATCGGGGTGCAGGCGCAGGAAGCGCTCAGGGGAGGCCGAGATCACGGCCTCCTCGCCGGCGATCGCCAGGCCCGCGAAGGGGGCCGGCCCGTGCCGGACCAGGCGGCTATAGAGCGTCAGCGGATCGGCCCGCGCTGGCCGCAAGCTCTCGCAGCAGGCCGTGAGGTTGGCCTGAAACAGATCACCGGCGGCGATCCACTGCCGCAGGATCCGCACCTGCCCGGCGTAGTCCTCCGGGGAGGTGTGCCAGCGCCAGTCGCCCGGCGCGATGCCGGCCCCATCGGCCGGGCACTCCCCAGTCGCAGTCACCGCCGCGACCGTGGCCGGATCCTCCAGCAAGCGCACCATGGCCGCCAACCGGGCGGGGTCGCGGCCCTCGAGCCAGAGCCGCTGCTCGCCCCGATCGAAATGGATCAGGGGGTCGTGGCGGGCCGCCCACAAGCTGGCCATGTCGGAGAGCTGCCAGTGGTCGGAAGGCTCCACCCAGGCCCCGGCCTCGTAACCGAGCCAGCCCAGCCACGGCCCCCCCTGGCGCTCCAGGTCCGCCAGGACGGCGAAGGGATCGCCCGCCCCTGGGGTGCCCGGCAGGCCCCGGCAGACCACCCGGGCCACCGGATCCACCCCAAGCACGCCGCGGCTGCCGAGGCGGCTGCCGTCGCCATCGAGCAGCACCAGCCCGTCCTGGCCGAAGCGCGCCGCCAGCACCCGGGCCAGGGAGCGGGGCTCCAGCCACGGAAGCGGCACGCTCTTCAACGGGCGGCTCCGGCGCGGATGGCAGCACTGGCCAGATCGGCCCGGCCGGCGGCGACCAGGGCGGCATCACGGATGCGGCAGCTGTCGCAGCGGCCGCAGGGGAGATCTTCGCCGCTGTAGCAGCTCCAGGTGGCCGCGATCGGCACCCCCAGTCGCAGCGCTTCGCGCACGATGGTGGTCTTGTCCCAGGCCACCAGCGGCGCCCAGAGGCGGGCCCCCTGGCCCTGGCGCCCCGCCTTGCTGGCCAGGTCGGCCAGGCTCTGGAAGGCGGCCAGATAATCGGGGCGGCAATCGGGATAGCCGGAGTAATCCACCGCATTGACCCCGAGCACCAGGCTGCCGGCGCCACGGGCTTCGGCCAGGCTCAGTCCCAGGGCGATGAACACCGTGTTGCGTCCGGGCACGTAGGTGGTGGGGATCACCCCCTCGACCACACCCCCATCGGGGACAGGGATGGCCGGATCGGTGAGGGCCGAGCCGCCCCAGGCCGCCAGGTTCACGGCGATCACATGGTGCTCCTCGAGCGCCAGGGCGGCGGCCACCATGGCGGCGGCGGCGAGCTCGCGCCGGTGGCGCTGGCCGTAATCAAAGGAGAGGCCGATCACCCGGTGGCCAGCCTCGATCGCCAGGGCGGCGGCGGTGGCCGAGTCGAGGCCGCCCGAGAGCAGGGCAATCGCTAAAGGCGTCGGAGAGGGGGGAGTGCGCGTGATGGGCCGTTGGGCGCAAGGTGTCCCCATTGTGGAAGCGGCCGGAGGGGGCGGAAGATGCCATCGTGATTCCATGAGGATCCCCATGGCCCACCCCCTGCGCCGCGCCCGCCTGACGGCGGCCACCGCCAGCGTCATCATCACCCTGGCGGGACTGGGGGCTCCGGCCCTGGCCATCCCCCGGCTGGATCTCAAGCCCTACCCACCAGCGGCCGCCGGCCAGACCCGCTGGGTGATCCAGTTGCCCGGCGTGCTGCCGCCCGGCGCCGATCCGCGCCTCTCCCCCCACCCGAGCGACTGGCGGGTGCAGCTGATCCCCGGCCGGGAGGTGGAGGCCGACTGCAACCAGCAGGCCTTCCGCGGCCGCTTCCGCGCCAGCAAACGCAAGGATCTCGGCGTCAGCGTCTACACCGTGAGCGATGTGGGCCCGATGGTGACCACCCGGATGGCCTGCCCCCCCGGCCAGGCCAAGCGCACCGTGTTCGTGCCCATGGGCAGCAGGCCCTTCGTGGTGCCTTACGACGCCAGCCGGCCGATCGTGGTGTACACCCCCAAGGATCTGCAGCTGCGCTGGCGGCTGTGGAAGGCGGAGAAGGTGCAGCAGCCGGCCCAGGCCCTCTGAGGCCCCAGCGCTGGGGCTCGCTCCCCGGCCTCAGCGCACCCCCAGCCACTTGTGGCTCTGCAGACTGAGCCGCCAGGCGGGGTTGCGACGCACGTAGGCCACCGCCAGCGCCTCGGAGCCCGACTCGTCCCAGGCGGGCTGGATCAGGAGTTCGGGGCCGAGAGCGGCGGGCGGGCGCAGGCGGCCGGCCTCGGCAGCCATAGCTTCGGCAAAGGCCAGGTCGGCCGCGGAGGTCACCACCACCTTGAGCTCGTCGCAGCGAGCCAGGAGGGTGGCGGCCGGGGGGCGGTGGGGCTTGGGGGAGAGGGTGATCCAGTCGAAGCGGCCGCTGGGCTCCCCCACGCCGCTGGTTTCCAGGTGCAGGGGCAGGCCCGCCGCGGCCAGGGCCGCGCACAGGCCGTCCAGGGGCTGCTGCAGGGGCTCGCCGCCAGTGATGACCACGAAGGCGGCACCGGCTTTGGCCGCGTCGCGCGCTTCGGCGGCCAAAGCCGCCAGGCTGCGCTGACCATGGGCGCCCACCGGCCAGGAGTGCTTGGTGTCGCACCAACTGCAGCCCACCGTGCAACCCGCCAGGCGGATGAAGAAGGCGCTGCGGCCTGCATGGAGCCCTTCGCCCTGCAGGGAGTGGAAGGTCTCGACGACGGGCAGGGACAGCGATACCAAGGCGGACACGCTCTAGGGGGGCTTGTAGGGGATGACAGCGTCAGCCTGCCAGCCGAGCCGCAGGGGCGGCAGGATCCGCCTTGGCCCAGCGATGGCAGTCTCGCCATGGCTGCGTCAGACCGCGGCAGAGAAGCCTGCCGGGCGAGGTCGGCTCGGTCGTCTGCCCACCTCTCTGTGCCCACAGGGGAGGGCGCTGTGATCTCAGGGCCGGTCGCGCTCCTGCTCGCGCAGGATCTCGTTGATGTAGTCCTTTGAGCCTTGATCGCGACCGAAGCTCCATCGGCCGTTACGCGGACGAGGAGCCTGAGCCTGAGGATTGATGGCCTCGCGGAGAGCCTGATGGCGCTGGCGCATCCAGTTGCGGCGGCGCATCCCGGCCAGCCCGTCCGCTATGGCCTGCAACTGGCTCCATTGCGTGTTTCCATTCCAGCTCAGGGCCGACAGCCCCAAGGCGCACACCAGAGCCGACAACACCAGTCGCAGGCTCTCCCTGCCCATGGCGAAGAGGGTTTCAGCCCTGGGACCAGCCGCCTGGTTGCGCAAGGCTGCGAAGTTGCTGGCCAGGGAGGCGCGCAGCTCAAGCTTGAGATCCGGGAGCGGCTGGGCCAGGTCAGTGGAGGTGAGCTGCGGCCCCTGCAACTGACGCAGGCGGCTGGCGAGCGAAGCCCCATCAGCCGCCTGGTCGCTGGCCTGGAGGGCCTGCTGCTCCACCCGATCCATCGCCCGCTGACGGCTCTGGGCCTGGAGCGGCAGCCCCTGCACCTGCCGCCAGGTGGACACCAGATCCAGCGGAACCATCAGCACATACACCACCGAAGCCAGAGCGGCAAGACGGCAGACACGCAGGCGCCAGGCCCGAACAGCCGGCGCACCAGCGCCCCAAGCGATCGCCAGGCGGAGCAGGGCCACACCGATCAACAGCAGCGGCGCATTGTTGACCAGGGTGACCACCAGCTGATGGGCCCAGACGGGACTGGGCAGCGGCAGCGGCAGGATCGCCAGCAGAGACCAGATGCCGAACAGGGCCAGCAGCAGGAAGCCAGTCCAGAACTCGCGTGTCGGCGAGAGAGCTGCGGGATTCCATCAGAAGCGATCGAGTGCGAGGGGAGCGGGGACGGAGCGGCTGCGGATCCAAAGGAGAACCTCCGGCAGCAGACGCTCCTGCGGCCTGGCGGTGTCCAGATCAACGGCGAGCAGGCCGTCCAGCTGCTCACGGCTGAGGGGGTCGACGTCGGCATCACCCTGCAGGCCGGCCAGGCCGGCCTGCAGCAGCAGCGCCGGGCGGCTGTGGGGTTGCAGGGCCAGGGCATGGCCACAGCTCAGCGCGGCCTCCTGGGGCATCTCCAGCCAGGCCAGGCAGAGGGCCAGCAGGAGGTGGGCTTCCGGCACCTGCAGGCTGAGGGCCTGGGCGTCGAGGCAGTGCTCGGCGGCCTGTTCGCCCTGGCCGGCGGCCAGGGCCAGGCGGGCCAGGCCTAGGTGGGCCGGGATTGCCAGGCCGGCATCGGCGAGGGCCGCCCGGTAGTGCTCGGCTGCCGCCTGCGGCTGCCGCAGCTGGGCATGGATTTCGGCCAGGTTCAGGTGCTCAGTGGTGCTGCCTGGGCGGATCAGCGGCAGCAGCTCGCGGGCTTCTTCTTGTTGGTTCAGGGCCAGCAGCGCCAACAGTTGCTGCAGGCGCATGGCGCTGGAGAGCAGCTGGCGTTGCAGGAAGGTCTTGGCCTGGCGCAAAGCGGCCCTGGCGTCGCCGCTGGCCAGCAGACACTCCACCAGCAGCAGGGCGTAGCGGGCCTGGCGGGGTTGCTGTTCCATCAGCGGCTCCAGCCAGGGGATCGCTTCTGCGCCCCGGCCGCTGCGGGCGAGCACCACGGCGCAGTTGAAGGCGGTTTCGCGGCGCACGAAGGCCACCCGATCGGCCTGACCGGGCGGCAGGGCGGCCAGATAGCCGAGATCGATCAGTTGTTTCACGGCCTCGTGGGCCTCGAACGGATCGAGCCGCTGCTCGGCGGGATGTTCGCCGGCATCGCCGCTCAACAGCTCCCAGCTGGGGATCGGCGCCAGCGGATCGGCCCGCAGCAGTTCATGCAGCACGCGGCCGTCCATGTCTGCTCCGGCCGGCAGCCCGAACAGCGCCAGGGCGGTGGGGGTGATGTCGAGTAAGGAGGCGGCCGGCGTCTGGGCCGCGGAGCGGATGCCGGGGCCGGCCATGGCCAGGATGCCGAAGGGCCGGTGCCAGCTGGCCTCCTGCTCGGCGCGGTCGTCACCGAGGGCGACGCCGCTGAGCTTCGGGCGGGAGGCGCCGTGCTGGAAGCCGTGATCGGAGAGCAGGATCACGTTGAGATCCCCATCGGGCCCGAGATCGCCCGCCGCCGCCAGCAGCTCGCCGAGCATGCGGTCCTGTTCGCGGTACACCGCCTCAATCACCCCACCGAACAGCCGCTGCTGCCGCGTTGAGATGTGCGGCTGACGGGGCGGGGCGTAGGCCATGGCGTGGTGGCCGGCCACATCGATCCACTCGTGAAACACCATTAGGGCGTCCCAGTCGTTGCGGGCGGCCAGCCGCAGGGAGAGCTGATGGATCGTTTCAGCCCGTTCGGCGGCCGCACCGAGGGCCTGGCTGAGGGCCTTGTCTTCCGGCTGCCGTAGTAGGGCCGGATCGGGAAGGATGCGGGCGCGGGTGGCCGCCGCCGCGCCGCCCGCCGCCTGCCTGGCCTGCAGCCACTCGCTGTGCTGCACAACCGGATGCAGCGACTACGCCGGGGGTTCGCTGGCCTGGAAAAACTGGTTGCTGAGCACCACCCCATTGATCGGCTCAGCCGGATGGGTGGCATACCAGTTGACGACGTGACTGCGCAGCCCGCAGAGCTGCAGCAGGTTCCAGAGGGCGCGGCAGCGGCGGCTGGTGGAGGAGGCGAGCCGCAGGCCCTGGCCATCGGGGGAGGGCTCTACGAAATTGAGCACGCCATGGCGATCGGGGGTGACGCCGGTGATCGCACTGGTCCAGAGCAGGGGCGACAGCCGCGGCTCCAGGCTGGCCAGGGGCGCTCGCCAGCCCCGGGCCAGCAGGCCAGCCAGGTGGGGAAGAGCCCCCGCCTCAAGCAGGGGATCGAGCACGTCCCAGTCGGCGCCATCCCAGCCAAGCATCAGCAGGCGCATAGGACGGCCTGAGGCCGGCGGCGGCAACAAGAACCCGGCCCGACTCAAGCCGTGGGTATGCACGAAGTAAGTGTGGTGTCCGGTGCCGGTTGCTTCGACGTTTGAAGAGTGCGGCGGCGTAGGCGGCGGGACCAGCCGAAGGCCGCGGTGGCGCCGAACAGGGGCAGCGGACCGGGCACGGAAGAGTTCGAAGGGGGAGTCACGGGCGCCGTTATCACCCGCCAGGATAGCCACTCTGGCCTGATCTTCGAAAGTGTAGTCAACTACGGTGCGGGTGACCAGGTTGCCCGTCGCAGGCTGCGAGCCCATGAGGAAGCGCATCCAGCCGTAGCGGACGCCCGCGTCAGCACCAACAAACCTGAAGCCAATAACGTTCTCGGCGCTGTACTGCCAGTTGCCAGCAGCGGAACCGAACACCACGTCGGTGGTGGCGATGTTGAAGGAGCCTGTGGCGCCGATCGAGGTGCCGACGGCAAGGTTGCCTGCAGGCCCGGTCGTCACGCCCGTATAGCGCATCTGGCCGCCACCGGTGGGGCTGAAGAAGTTCATGCCGCTGCCGGTCGTCGCGCGGCGATAGGGGTTGACGTCCCAGCCCGGCACTTCGCTTGCTGGACCGTTGGTCAGCTGATTGGTTTCGACATTGATGTACGTGCCATCGATGTCAACGGCGGCTACGAAATTAACTGGGCCGCTGTAAACGATGGCGGCGTTGGCAGCGGAAGCGGAGCAGGCGGCAATCGCAGTTACGGAGCATGCGGCCAGATGACCAGCCAACCTGGACTTAAGATTCGCCATTGCAAAAGCTTTTCCCTGACTTAACCCCCCCCTTATTTTGTCAAGTCTGTTGCTCCACCTCGTCATAATCTCCTGATGGGCCCTGCGGCGAGCGCCGCTTCAGCACGCCGGCCAGCTGCTGTTGATCGGGCGGGGCCGCGCGGCCAGCCAGCCCTCCATCTGTGCCAGCTGCGCCTGCATCACACCCCGCAGTCGCGCCTCAGGCAATGCAGCCCCAGCCGCTCCAGCATCAGCTGCTGCGAACGCAGCACCGCGCCGAGCTCTCGCTCCATCACCAGCACCCGGTAGGGGCGGTTGTCCCAGGCAGCTGGGGCAGCAGCAGGTGGATCACCTTCACGGCCCGGCCCTCCGCCTGGGCCAGCCAGGCGCTGTCCTGGGGCAGGGTCTTGACGATCTCCGCCTCGTAGTAGCCCTGTGGATTGCTGGCATCAGCGCTGCGGCAGCCATCCGTGAACGGCAGGATGCCGGCCCCCTCCAGTAGCTGCATCGCCAGGCTGGTACCCGAGCGGGGCAGGCCAGTCACCACTGTGATCATGTCAACGATGCAGGTGGCCTCTATCCTCCTGAAGCAAGCCGGGAGGCAGGCCGGGAGGCAGGCCGGGAGGCAGGCCGCCAGCCGGTTCCCGATAGCATCAACATCTGGACGACTTGAGGAGACGTCTGAAGCTTCGTCCGGCCGGGCTGGGCCGGTCGATCCCAGCCAAGATCAGCTCCCGCCTTCGCCGGTGCCGGCATCCGCCTGCAGCAGGACCAGATCCAGCCCTGCCTCCAGAAACTGCTGGTGGGTTAGCTCGGCGTTGGATCACGTCACGCCTTTGCCTAAAACCGGCATCGGGCTGCCGTCTCCCCCGATCCCAGATCCGGCGGAGAGCATTGGCGGGGGTTGACGCTGGATGCCCAGAAGCTGACCCCGCGCAACCCCGCGGCCAACTCAGCTTTCCCACTGCTCAGTTGGTGCCACACGAACCGTAGACTTTCGTGCAGAACGATCAGAGAGATCGGCCATGGTTGCCGCAGCCCACCCCGCCGCGCTGAAGCTCGTTGGCAGCAACGGGCAGATTTCCTTGGGCAAGCAATACGCCGGCCGCCATGTGTTGGTGGAAGAACGCGAACCCGGTGTCTGGGTTATTCGCACCGCGACCGTCATTCCAGACAATGAGCGCTGGCTGCACGAACCCTCGGCTGCAGCAGATCTGCAAGCCGCGATGGCCTGGTCCGTCAGCCATGGGCCAGCCGATGCTGGGCTGCAGGACACCCTGACGCGTCTTGGCCATGGCGAGCCGTGATGCCGAGGTCAGGCTCGATCTGAATAATCCGGTGTTCCAGGAGCAGCTGCTGAGCCTGCAGAAGAACGAGCGCCATGCGGCGTTGGACACCCTCAACAAGATCCGCAAGCTGACCTGGAATCAGCTGTACCGCGATCAGGGCATCAAATGGGAAAAGATCACGAGCATCAAGCTTCCTGCAGGGATTGACTCTGTTTATTCACTTCGGATCAGCCAGTCACGCCGCGCCACGGCTCACCGAGACGGTGATTTCATTCGCCTGCTGACGATTGCCCCAGATCACGATGCCACCTATGGCAAGAATTAATGCGACCAGCTCGCTGCTAGATCGATCACGAGGCGAAGCATGGGTCAGCAAGTCAGCTCAATAATCAGTTGGCTGTTCAGTGGGCTGACGCTGTCGTCGCCGCCGCCGATTGGACGTTCGTGATCGCCTCCTGATGCTTCCCATCCCCATGCCGCAACTGCGCCGCCGCGATCAGCCCCCGGAACAGCGGATGGGGCTTGCCGGGACGCGACAGGAACTCTGGGTGGTACTGGCAGAAGGTCCAGCGTCCTCAGCGGGCGCCGCGAATGCTCCTCCGCCGCCCTGGAGCGGCGCGAGCTCACCAGGAGCAACCGACACCGCAGCCCACCAACAGCAGGTCAAAGGCCCAGCGGCAGGCCTGCGTTCCAGCAGGACTAAGCTAAGACTTAGTTCAAAGCGGCCGGCGATGGAGACCGTGAACATCCACCAGGCCAAGACCCAGCTCTCCCAGCTGCTGCATGGGGTGGAGCAGGGAGAGGAGGTGGTGATCGCCCGGGCCGGCGTACCGATTGCGCGGCTGGTGGGCTGGAAGGCTCCTACCCAGCCGGTGGCAGTGCCCGGTGCGATGCGCGGCCGAATCCAGCTCAGTGATGACTTCGATGCACCGCTGGCTGATCTGTTCGAGGCCCTGCGGTGACGAGACTCCTGCTCGACACCCATCTGGTGCTCTGGTGGCTGAGTGGCGATCCGCGGCTGCCTGAACCTGTTGTGGAGCGCCTGCAGGCATCGGAGGCTGAGGTGTTCGTGAGCCAGGCTTCGCTGTGGGAGATGGCGATCAAGGTGTCGCTCGGCCGCTTGCAGGTGGACCTGCCGGAGCTGGAGCGCCAGGTGCCGCTGCAGGGCTTCCGCTGGCTGCCGATTCGCAACAGCCATCTGCTGGCGATGGCAGAGCTGGAGACGGATGGAGAGCATCGCGATCCATTTGATCGGCTGCTGGTGTACCAGAGCAGGACCGAACCGATGCTGCTGCTGACGGCTGACCGACAGCTGCGGCGCTACGGCACCACCGTGAATCTGGTGGGCTAAGAAGCACGCCATGCAGCCATCCAGGTCGGCAAGCCGCCCAGGCCTGCCCGACCGTTGCGAGGCTCAGACCTGCAGCGGCACCCCATCGGCCGGGACCTGCCGCTCCTGAGCGACGCCCTCGCGCTGCTGCTGCGCCGCCTCGATCAGCCCCCGGAACAAAGGATGGGGCTTGCCCGGCCGCGACAGAAATTCCGGGTGGAACTGGCAGGCGGTGAAGAAGGGGTGGTCCTTGAGCTCGATCAGCTCCACCAGGCGGCCGTCCGGGGAGGTGCCGCAGATCTCGTAGCCCGATTCCAGGAACAGGGAGCGGTAGGCGTTGTTGAACTCGTAGCGGTGGCGATGGCGCTCATACACCACCTCCTCGCCATAGAGGCGCTGGGCCATGGTGCCCGCGGTCAGCCGGCAGGGGTAGACACCCAGCCGCATGGTGCCGCCCAGGTCCACCACATCCTGCTGCTCGGGCAGCAGGTGGATCACCGGGTGGGGGCTGGCCCGATCGAGCTCGGCGCTGGTGGCCCCCTCCAGGCCGGCCTGGTGGCGGGCCCACTCGATCACGGCGCACTGCATGCCGAGGCAGAGCCCCAGGAACGGCACCCGTTGCTCCCGCGCCCAGCGGATCGCCGCCACCTTGCCGTCGACACCGCGGTGGCCGAAGCCGCCGGGCACCACCACCGCATCCATGCCTTTCAGCAGGGCGTCGGCGCCCTGGCTCTCGATCTGCTCGGCGCAGACCCAGTGGAGATCAAGGGAGGCGTCCCGCTCCAGGCAGGCATGGCGCAGGGCCTCCACCACCGAGAGGTAGGCGTCGTTGAGCTGCACGTACTTGCCCACCAGGGCCACCTTCACGGCGGGCCCCGGGTGGCGCAGCTTCTCCACCAGGTCGGCCCAGCGCGCCATGTCGCTGTCGTGGTCGACCAGGGAGAGGACGTCGAGCACCTGGCGGCAGAGGCCTTCGCTCTCCATGGCCAGGGGCACCGCGTAGATGCTGTCGGCGTCGAGGGCCTGGATCACGGCGCCGGCCGGCACGCCGCAGAAGCCACCGATCTTGGCCTTGAGGTCGGTGCTGATCGGCCGGTCGCTGCGACAGACGAGCACGTCGGGCTGGATGCCGATCGAGCGCAGCTCCTTCACCGAGTGCTGGGTGGGCTTGGTCTTGAGTTCGCCGGAGGTGCCGATGAACGGCAGCAGGGTGACGTGCACGTAGGCGAGGTCCTGGCGGCCCACGTCGCCACGGAACTCGCGGATCGCCTCCAGGAACGGCAGTGATTCAATGTCGCCCACCGTACCGCCGATCTCGGTGATCACCACGTCGGCACCGCTGTTGGCCGCCACCCGGTGGATGCGCTCACGGATCTCGCCGGTGATGTGGGGGATCACCTGGACGGTGCCACCGTTGTAGTCGCCGCGGCGCTCCTTGTTGATCACCGCCTGGTAGATCGAGCCGGTGGTCACGCTGTTGAGGCGCGACATGGCCGTGTCGGTGAAGCGCTCGTAATGGCCCAGATCCAGGTCGGTCTCGGCGCCGTCATCGGTGACGAACACCTCACCGTGCTGGTAAGGGCTCATCGTGCCTGGATCCACGTTGAGATAGGGATCGAGCTTCAGGATCGAGACGCTGTAGCCGCGCGATTTGAGCAGACGCCCAAGGCTGGCGGCCACGATGCCCTTGCCGATGCTGGAGACCACCCCGCCGGTGACAAAGACGAACTTCGCGGCATGGCCCCGCGGGGCGGAGGGTGCGGACATCGGGCCTGGCGCTGATCACCCAATCTACCGACTCCTTCCAGTTCGCCTGTGCGCCCAAGCCGGCGCCAGGCTCACGCCTCGAGCAGGCTGCGCAGCATCCAGGCGGTCTTCTCGTGGATCTGGAGCCGCTGGGTGAGCAGGTCGGCGGTGGGCTGGTCGTTGGCCCCATCGGCGATGCTGAACACCGAGCGGATCGTGCGGGCCACGGCCTCGTGGCCCTCCACCAGCTCACGCACCATGGCCAGGGCGGCGGGCACGCCTTCGGCCTCGGGGACCGAGGAGAGGCCGGCGTAGATGGAGCCGCCATAGGGGGCGGGGAAGCCGAGGGCACGGATGCGCTCGGCGATCAGGTCGAGGGCGGTCCAAAGCTCGGTGTACTGGTCCATGAACATCAGATGGAGCGTGTTGAACATCGGCCCCGTGACGTTCCAGTGGAAGCCGTGGGTCTTGGCGTACAGAACGGTGCTGTCGGCCAGGACGCGTCCTAGGCCCTCGGCGATCTGCTGACGCTGCTCGGCGGGGATGCCGATGTCGATGGCGGGGGCTGTGACGGTGGCGGCCATGGCGGGAAGGTGAGGGCGGGACTTCAGTGAAGGTACCGAGCTTTCCAGCGTTGGTGGTGAGGGCGCGCAGGGGGCGGCATGGAGATCGCCCAGCTGTGCGGCCATGTCCACCGTGTCCTGGGGACACAGCCTGCTCTGATGAGGGTCAGGTCTCAAGGACGTTGAAACTCGACGGCAGTCTTCCTTTTCAGGCAGGAGCCGCCATCGCCGCGCCAATGAATCAGCCGCCCGAGACAGGCGGCCACGCTGCCTTTGCCGATGCTCGGGAACCGCCCCGCCGGTGACGAAGACGAGCATGGCGGCATGGCCCCGTGTGGCGGACGCTGCGGACATTGGGGACGGCGCAACACGCCAGGAGGATCTTCTCCATCCAGGCGGTCTTCTCGTGGATCTGGAGCTCCTGGCTGTTGGGTGAGCAGGTCGGCGGTGGGTTGGTCGTTGGCCCCATGCGCCGGAATGAACACAGTGGGGCTTGTGCCGGCCACGGCCACCACTAGGCACCGTTTGGCCTGGATCATCCGTTGCTTGGCGCTACGGCAGCGGTGCAGGGCCTGCCGTCGCTCGGTCAGGCTCCGTCAAGGGCTCAGGGGATCGACAGTGCTCTAAGGGAGTGGAGGGCCCACGCGAACCGGCCAGCGCTTTCACTGGATGGCTTCCGGATTGTGCCGGCCTCGAGTAATATGATGAACCGAAAGGTAGCTGATGTGGCCTGGCCTGAGAAACGCTACCATTTGTGAGCTTCGGATGAATCCAATGGTATTGACAATGATTGTTGAAGGTCAGGGTGAGACAGCTCCCGTACTGCAAGCTCCTGGCGAAACCGGACCCACTCTTCGTGGACCCGGCGAAACGCCTCCAGGACTCTCTGGTAGGCCATCCCCCTCCCGCTAGTCATCATCAGTCGGAGCGGAAACTGATTCAGATTCTGATCCCATAGCGATGACAACCGCATCCGAACCGGTGGCCCTGCTTTTGGCGGCCCTTGCCTCCATCAGCGTGCCGCCGTCGGATCTGGGCAGGTTGCTGCTTGCATTGCGCTCCGAGCCCGCCCATGTGACTCTGGAGGAACTTGGTCTCGACAGTCTTGGTCGTATGGAGGCCTGTATCACTCTGGAAATTGATCATGGCGTGTTGATCACTCCAGAAGAGATGGCTTCTCTTTATTCCGCCGATCAACTTCTCTGCCGAATCGCCGCTGCCCCCAGGGCCTGAGGGGAACGTCTTGACGGCGCAAGCCTTGCACCTGCCCCCAGCCCTACCTCTGCCGCCAGGGCCCATTCCGCCAGCGGGCTGGATGTTGCGGGAGCTCTACCGACTCCGCGTCGTTGCCGACCCTGGGCGAGAGGCCTTGCGGTTCAGCGGTCACACCGTGACCCACGGGGATCTGTTGCCCCAGATCGATCGCTGGCAAGAGCTGGTCACGGCTGCGGCGGCTCGCTGTGGCTGCAGCGACCCCGATCTGATCTGGGCCATCCACGGTGGCGACACGATCGACAATCTGCTTCTTGGCCTCTCCCAGGTCTTCTCCGGTCGGGCGTTGCTGCTCTTGCCGCTCCATGCCACCGAGGCTGAACGGGCCACACTGGTCCGCCGGGCGGGAGTCGGCGTCGTGCTCAGCGATCGGCCCCTATCGCCGTCCATGGGCCTGCACCGCCGGACCACGGTGGCGCAGGGCTGGGAGATCTGGGCACCGCTGGCCGGGTCGCCGGAACCCGCCTGGCAAGCACCGGATCGTCTCCTGTCGCTGGCGGACGTGGCGCAGGAGGCCCGGGTTCGGCTTGAGCGGGCGGCAGGCCTGGCCCTCAGCTCCGGCACCACAACGGGGGTGCCGGCCATCCAGCGCAGTTCCTTCCTGGAGTGGCTGGCGATGCAGCAGCATCCGGAGTGGCCGCCGAGCCGGCGCATGCTGATGAGCTTCCGCATGCAGTTCGGAGCCTCGCGCGCCTGGGCCTCGCGGATCCTGCTGGAAGGGGCGACCCTCTGTTGTGTGCGGGTGTCTGAGCGCCAGGATCTGCCTGAGCTGGCGGGCCTCCTGGAGGCCGACACCCTATCGGTGAATCCGCCGTACATCGAGACGATGCTGGCGGAGCGGCTGGAGCGGCGTTTCCCTGCCTCCCTGGGGTTCGTGACGGGCACGGACCGGGTCCCGGGGGGGGTGCGGCGGCGCTTTCATGGTCGCTTCGGCGCCCGTCTGACGATCGCCTTGGCCAACAGCCGCCTCGGTCCGCTCACGTTGCTGCCGGCCGACCAGCTTCTGGCCCATGACGGCGAATCGGTGGGCGTGCCGCTAGCGAATGTGCGCTTCCATTTTGATCCGGAGGCGGCCCCCGACTGGCAGGCCCTGGGCATCGGGGAGGTCGTGGTGGCCAAGACCTGGCGGGTGCGGCTGCTGCACCCCGAGCACGGTCCGATCGACATCGAGCACACCGTCGAGGATTCCCGCCCCGGCGATCTGCTGCGCCAATGGCCCGATGGCCTGCTCTCCTTCGTGGGTCGGGCCAACGACGTCTTTCTCTTCCGCAGCGTGCTCATCTCCCCCCAGGAGATCGAGGATGTGCTGGCGGAGGATCCGGCGGTGCTGGAGGTGGTGGCCTTTGGTGCCCCCTCCAGCGTCTATGGAGCGGTGCCGATGGCGGCTTTGCGACTCCGTCCCGACACGGATGCGGTTCAGGAGCTGCCACGATTGCGACGCCTTTGCCAGGACGCCATGGGATACCGGGCGCCGAAGGCCCTGATCCCGGTGGAGGAGATTCCTCGGGGGGCGAGCGGCAAGCCGTTGCGGCGCGAGCTCGCACGACGGCATGCTCTGGCGTGATCGGGGTTCGCACCTTTGCCCAGGCCATGGCCTGGTTCCGGTCCCATCGGGAGCGCGTCAGGGAGCGTTGGCATCTGCGGACGGCACGCTGGCTGGTGCGCCGCAGGCCGGAGCTGGTGGCGGGGCTGTCCCCGGAATCCCAGGCCTTCTATCAGCGCTTTCGAGACCTGTCGACCAACCGGTCGAATCAGCTGCGGATGCGGCATGACCGGGTGATGCGTCCCTTGGAGCTGCAGGGTCTCCTGTTGGCCTGGCTGGCTTCGGGCGAGCCGTCCCAGCCTCTGACGTCCTGGTTGTGCGAAACCTGTACGGACGCCCCCGGCCTGCTCGTTGCCCCCGCCCCCTACGGCGAAGCGGTGGCGGTCCGGGATCTGGGAGCGGTTCGGATGCACTGGTACCGCCATGGACCGGTCGCCCCAGGACCGGCGCGGAATTTGGTGGTGGCGTTCGGGTCCAACGCCAATGCCGTCGCGATGACGGCGCCCTGCTTCTTGCAGCTGTTGGGTCCTTTCGCCACCGACGTGGTGCTCGTGCTGCGGGAGCGGCCTCACCAGCAATCCTTCTTTGGCCGGGATGGCGCTTCCAGTGCGATGGCCCGCCTGCTGGAGGCCCTCCCGACCTTGGTGCCCCTGGCGGTCTATGACCAGGTGGTGACCATCGGCTACAGCGGCGGTGGGTTTGCCGCGGCGGTGGCGGCGGTGGCCCTGGGTGCGGATCGGGGGGTCTCCCTGGGAGGCTGGCCGCCCCAGGGTGCGGTGACCTTGGACCGCGCCTGGATGCAGGGGCTGCGATCTGCCCTGCCGCCACCGCGAGCGGCTTGGCCTGATCTGCGTCTCTGCTGTTCCGCCGGCTGCGCTTCCGACATCAGGGGAACGGCCCTGGCCCGGGCGACGGTGGCCCGCTGGGATCTGCCGCTCGGCAGCCTCCAGACCCGGGCCTATCGCGGCTGCCGTGACCACAACCTGCTGGTGGAGCTGCAGCGGCGCGGCTATGCACTGGCTCCCGTGGTGGCGGATCTGCTGTTCCCAGACGAACAGACGCAACATCGCCGGCGCCTTCTGGCCCGGCGTGCCCGCTGGCGCCCCTTGACCCCGGATGGCGAGGCTGGATGCGTCGCGTCGTTCTGATCGGTTGCAGCGAGGTCACAGCGCGGCTGCCGGAGGTGCTGGCGGGCCATCGTCTCGAACTTGTGGCCCTGGGGAGTGGGGCCAGTCCCTTCCGCCGCAGCCGCTTCATCGATCACTTTGTAACGCTGCCGGGCCCATGGACGCTGGAGGGATGGACCAACGCCCTTCTGGCGGAGCCCTGTCCCGTCGATGGTGCAGCGGACTGGGTCGTCCATGCCAACGACGCCTTGCCCCATGCCCTGGCCAGGGCTGAGCTGCCGCTGAAGCGCCGGCTCGCCCTGCTGCCGATCCGCCGACCCGAGGGGCTGGCCTTGGTGGGTTCCAAGGCAGGGCTGGCCCACCTGCTTCAGCGGCATGGCATCCCAACCCCGGGGACCCGGGTGGTGGACTCCCCGACCGAGCTGGCCGCTGCCCTCGCCAGCTGCCATGGGCCCCTGATGCTCAAAGCCGATCACGGATCAGGCGGACAGCAGGTGCGGTATGTGCCGGATGCGGCCGCCGTGCTGGCGGACCCGCCGCCGTTGACCTGGTACCCCCTCCTGCTGCAGGCCTGGGTGGCAGGGGAGGACCATGCCGTCGAGGCCTTGTTCGGCGATGGTGAGCTGCTGGGGCATCAGGCGTCGCGGCCGTTGCACTCAACAGGTCCCTTCGGTCCAAACCTGAGCCGCCGCTTCGTGGCCATCGTGCCGGCCGGTGTGACGGCCGCCTTGCAGGCCCTCGGACGGGGGGCGGGTCTGCATGGCTTTTTCAACTGCACTTTTCGGATGCCGGATGACGGGTCGTCGCCGCTGTTGTTTGAGGCTGATCCCCGTCCCACCGCCTGGCATGCCTTCGGCCCTCGCCTGGGGCTGGACTGGGGTGCCCTGATGGCTGCGGAGACGCCTCCGCCCAGGCCGCTGCAGCCCCGAGGACTGCCCGTTCAGGGCCGGGAGATCCATCTCTTCCCCCGCGGACCGGATTATGCGCTGCTGACCCTCTCCTGGACCGTGGCCCGGCCCTGGATCCTGGCGCGCCCGGGGACCTGGGATCTGCGGCTGCGGCAGGACGCGGCGATCGAGGCCTGGGAGTGGCAACGACTGCGCGGCACTCTGCGTTCCTGCCTGCTCAGCCACCCCCTTGGGCGGTTGGCGCGTCGTCTGCTGCGCCCTCGCCACCGGCATCACCGCCTGTAGGGATCTCAGGCAACGGCCCTGCACCGACGGGAACACGGCTTGTTTCCGATCCGGCTACGCAGCGCCCCCCTCTCCCTTGCTTCCATGTAACTTCCATCTATTGCTGATCGCCTGTTGGTGCGCCTCGCTTTTCCGCCTCTTCCGCCGCAAGAATGGAACAGAGGGGCGGTGGCTCGGCTGCTCGCTGCCCTGTCCCTGATCTTCCTGGTGATGTTCGTGGCCGCCATGGTCATCGCCTCCGCGCCACCGAAGCTGCTTGATCACACCTGGCAGCTGGCCGTGATTGCTGCGCTGATCAACAACGCCTTCCTGGCGCTGATGGGGGTCCTGCTGATGGTCCTGGCCGTCGGGTTCGATCCCACCCGCCAGACCCTTCGGGACCGCTGGAAAGCGTGGCGCCCCTGGATCGTGGCCGCTTCCCTGGGGTTTCTGCTGCTGATTCCCCTTCAGGCCTTCGCGGCCTGGAGTTTCCACACGTCCGTCACCCTTGTCCAGGGGAAACAGACCAGCCAGGCCTCCGAGAAGCTCACGGAGTTGCGCGAGGCCATCGCCAGCGCCAACACCCATGAGGAGCTTCAAGCCAAGGTGCAACAACTTTTCGGCAGCAACGCCGGCCTCTCACAGGCGGAACTAGACACACCCATCGGGATCTTACGCAACATCCTGCTTGCAAGGGCGGAACAGGCCTCCAATCAGCTCAAGCAGCAGATTGAAGCCCAGGTCGGCATGAGGCCGGATCAGTTGATGAAAGAAACCTCCCGCATCTTCATCTCGGCCGCAGCTTATGCCATCAGCTTCGGATATTTGGCTGGTGTGCTGCCACCCAGCAAGCGAAAGGGCCTAGGGGCGCTCGGGTTACGACGCAAACGCAGAAAACGAACCCATGAGGCTGTCCAACCCGCCACGACCACGACCTAGGGCTTGGTTCCCCTGAGCATGGCCTGGGCCTTGCGGCGCGCCACGTGGCGCGGTCATGCCGAACCTCGCCTCGATCTCCAAAGCAGGATGGCGGTGCTGAAGGCCACCGGCAGGCCCAGCTGTTCCAGTCCTGTCTCCGTGGCCATGCGCAGCATCAGGCCCCGGCGAGCGGGCACCATCCATTCCTGACCGACCCAGCCGAGCTGCAGCGCCAGCAGCGCCAGCAGCACCCCCAGAGCGGTGAGGACCAGCAGTACTCCCACCGCCTGCCCCACGCCGCCCAGCACCCGGGCGGGGGAGGCCGGCCGGCGATGGCCCAGGCAGGCCGCTCCGCAGAGAAAGCTGCTCAGCACCAGTCCCCAGCGCCAGCCCCAGTCCAGCAGTTCCGTGGGGGCGATCGGTCGGTCCACGCTCCAGGGCTGCAGCAGCCAGCCCACCAGCAGGGCCGTGGCCAGAGCGGCGGGCAGGCCGGCCAGGGCAGCGCCGAGGCGGAGCCAAACAGGCGGGGAGCTCATCGGCTGCGGATCCAGCCGGCGTCCAGCAGGGCCTTCAGCTGACGGCCGGAAGCCTCCTGCTCGAGGCGATACCAGGCGGGACCGGGCCGCAGGATCGGCAGCGGCAGCTCCAGGGGCAGGGGTGGGCCGTCCCCAACTCCGGACTCCAGCAGCGCCAGCAAGGCCGGTGGGCCAAGATCGGGCGGCGGCCAGGCCTGCCAGGGCAGAACCACCGCCCGGTTGTCCTGCCAGGCGACCTGGCGGCGGGCATGGAAGCCGGCTTCGGCCGGATCCACCAGGAGCAGCAGATTGTTCTGCAGGCTGAAGTCGCTGACGGGGGAATCGGGCACGCTCCAGGCCAGCCGCTGGCCAAGGAAAAGATTGTGGTCCAGCGTCACCCCATGGATCGGCCCGCCCATCAGCTTGAGCCAGACGCCGTTGCCGCTCAGGGGGTTCTGGCGTTGCTGCAGGAAGAGGTTGTGGTGAATGCGCAGCGGACCGGTGCTCACCGGGCTGATACCAAGGCTGGCCCAGGTTGCCACCACGAGATTGTGGCTGACCTCCAGATTGGAGGCCGCCCCATCCAACTCGATGCCGTCATCGGTGGTGAAGGCGATCACATTGGCCTCGATGCGATTGCGCCCCCCCAGGGGCGAGAGCTTGATGCCATCACCGGCTTCGCTGATCAGGTTGTGGCGCAGGCTGATGTCACGCCCCTGGATCCAGGTGAGGCTGCAGTTGGAGTAGGGATAGACCTCAGCCCAGCTCAGCCAGCCCCGTTGGCGCCACTGGTAAAGGGGACGGCAGTCGCTGACATTGTGATCGATCAGGAGCTGGTGGGGCTGGCGCAGGCCGGTGCTGCCGTCGATCGCCACATCGGCGCCATGGAAGGCGTTGCCGCTGATGCGCAGGTGGTGGGTGTTCCAGAGCTGGATGGCGGCCATCACGGGGAAATCGAACACCAGATCACGGATCTCCACATGGGGGGCCTCCACCCAGAGCAGGGCCACCTGATGGCCCCCGGAGCGGCGGCGTGCCGGGATGCGGCGGTTCACGTCCAGTCGCCGCTGCTGCGGAGGGCGCCCCTGGGGGAGACAGAGGTCGAGCTGGTGGTCCCCCCGCATCTGGAAGGCCGGCATCGCCCCGGGACGACGGCAAAGGGCGTCGAGGTCGGTGGCCCGTCGGGCCCGGTAGGCCATCACACCGTCGACCCGCAGTCCATCGATCCGCCAGGGGGTGCGGGTGCGGTAGCGACGGGGCCCCACGGGCTGCCAGCTCCAGTGACGGCTGACGCTGGGGTCGGCGGTGCCGGAGATCACGGCCTGGCCGGGCACGGCCGCCCGCAGGATCAGGGGCCGGCCGGCCCGGCCGCCGTGGCGCAGCCGCAGCGATTCGCGGTAGACCCCAGGCCAGACGAGCACGGTCTCGCCGGCACGGGCCAGATCCAGGCCACGCTGGATCGTGCGCACCGCCAGGCGTCGATCGCCGCCGAGCCAGCCATCGAAACCATCGGGTGCCACATGCACCACCCCCCGGCGCATCCAGGGAGTCGGGGGCTGCAGGTACACCACGCCGGCCGTCAGGGCGGCCAGGCACCAGGCGATGGTCCAGCCTCCATGGCCAGCGCGGGGATCAACCATGGCCCGGCGCCAGGGCATGGCACAGGCTCACCGCCAGCAGCAGGCCGAGGGGGAACACCTCGCCCAGGTTGAGAGTCAGACCGCACAGCAGAAGCAGCAGCAGAAAGGGCCGGCTGGCCCGATCCCTTCGCAGGGCCGCGGCGATCAGCCCCAGCAGGGCCGCCAGCCCCAGCAGGCCGGCCTCAATGAACTGGTGCAGAAAGAAGGAATCGGTGGGCCGTAACGCAGGGCCCGCCGCCGCCTCGCTGGCCAGCGTCAGGGGGGAGAACAGGGGCGGCAGGCCACCGCTCACCTCCTGCCAGCGCGACACCACCACGCCGCCACTGCCGAGGCCTCGGCCGAGCAGCAGCTGCCAGGGGGAGGCCGAGCGCACGGCGGAACCCACCAGGCCCCAGCGGCCGCTGATCGACTCCAGCAGATCCGGCCGTCCCAGCAGGTGGGGCAGGACCAGCAGCAGAGCGGCCGCCAGAGCCGGGGCCAGCAGCAGCGCCCGCCGGGGATGGCGTTGCCACTGGCGCTGCAGGCTGGGCCACAGCAGCAGCAGGGCCAGGGCGAGCAGACCCATGCCGGAGCGGGCCAGCAGCAGCTGGGGCAGCGCCGCCGCCACCAGCACGGGGCGGTGCCAGGCCCGAGCGGTAAAGGCCAGGCAGAAGGCCAGGCCGAGCACCACGACCACCCCCAGGGTGTTGGGCTGGCCCATCAGGCCGGGCAGGCGCCCCGGCAGGGGCACCCCCCACAGCTGGGTGGCATGGCGCAAGGGGAGGCCCCGCATGGCCTCCAGCAGCAGCACCGGCAGATGCAGCAGCAGCAGCACCGCCACCGCATCCACCAGCCGCTGCAGACGGCGGGCGGGCAGCAGCCAGCCGCAGAGCGGCACCAGGGGCACCCAGAGCTGGCCGGGCAGGCCGGCCAGCACGGCGGGCAAAGGGCCGCGTTGCAGGCCGATCCACAGGGCCACCCCCAGCGAGAGCTGCAGCGGCACCCAGAGCAGCCGCTGGCGGGGGGGCAGGCGCAGACCAGGATGGCGCCACACCACCAGGCCGGAGATCAGCACCAGGCCCGCCATCAGGCCGTGGCGCAGCAGCTTGAGCAGCAGCTCCGGCGGGCTGATCTGGTAGAGCCTCGCCATGTCGAGGCGCGTGATGGCACCGCCCGCCCCGTCCAGCCAGCTCCAGGCACGGCACGAGGCCGGCAACCAGAGGGTCTGCAGCGGCGGGTGGCAGAAACGGGCGAGGTCTGCGGCGTAGCCGGCCGGATCGATCAGGCCGATGTGGCGCAGCAGGAAGGACAGCCCCCCCAGGATCGAGGCCAGCACGATGGCGATCCCCAGCTGGCCGGCCAGCCGGTCGAGCCGGCTTTGCGGCCCGAGGGGAGTCAGGCCGATGGCTCCGTGGACTGCAGGGTCACCAGGCCATCCGCTTCGAGTTCGCCCAGGAAGTGTTCCACATCCCGGCGGATGGCGCCGGGGTCGCCCTCGAACGCCTCCTGCAGCCGTTCCACCAGGGAGTCCAGGCTGATCGGGGGCTCCAGCAGGGCCCAGATCCGCTGGCCGATGGCCTCAAGGCTGACGTAGCAGTTGCTCTGCAGGCTGAGGATCACGGTGGCGTCATCGATGTCGGTGGCCATCACGTCGGCGCGGCGCGTGATCAGGGTGTGGTCATCCATGGGCTGGGGGCAGGCGGGGCTCAGCGCTGGCGGGAGGATCCTCGCCGAGGGGTGCGGGGGCCGCCGCCAGGGCCTGCTCGAGGGTGTCGAGCACCGCATCAAGGCACCACCGGCCCTGCGGCCGCTTGAGGGACCAGACCCTGACGCTGCGGGCCAGCAGGGCCTGGAGACGGAAGCTGGCGGGGGTGTCGCAGGGCTTCAGAGGGCCATAGAGGCCGTGCTGCAGGGCGAGGAACAGGTCGGCGCCGCGGAGGCGGCGCAGCTGCACCTGCGGGCCGTCGCCCGGTTCGAGCAGCACCAGGTCGCGCAGACCGGGCCCGGAGGGGTCGGGCCAGCCCCCGGGCTCGGCGGCGGCGTGGGGGAGCGGGCTGGCGGTGGGGCCATCCAGGGGGACGACCACCTTGTCAGAGCGGACAGGACTGGGCCGGGCGCCGTGGATCAGGCCGAGCCGCTCGGCGGCGACACGGGTGAGATGGAGCTGGGGAGCACCATGGCGGACCACCAACTGGCCATGGTCTCCGGCGCGGAGAACGGTGAGATCGTCGGCGATCTGGATGGCGCCCCGCTGAATCAGGCCGGCGGCGGTGGTGGATTTACCGGCACCGGAACTGCCGGAGATCGCGATCAATCCGTAGCGCCAGTGGAGGGTATTGGCGTGGAGCACCAGGTCACCCCGGTGACGGTAGAGAGCGGCCAGCACGGGATGGGCGAGCACGAAGTCGGCACGGGCGGGATCCAGGTCGACGGCGGGCTCGAAGTGAATGGTGTGCCCCCCCTCCACAAAAAAACGGCCGACCCGAGGGCCGGCATCAAGGAAAAAGTGGCCTGGGTAGGGGGCCCGGATGAGCAGCTCGCAGGAGAGGCGGCGGTGTGTACGTAGGAGGCAATCAGCTGGAAGAAACTGGGAAGGAGCAGAGAATATCAACTTTCAAGTCTGAGGCCAGAATTAAGAATCTTTCTATGGAGGATTCGGACCCCCTCCGACTCCATCACCAGTGCTTCCAGCAGACGCAAGCGTGATCTCCAGAGAGATTCTCTGGACCAAGGGCTGGCGCCATTCGAGCTTGCGCCGATGCACGGCTGGGGATCCAACTGGAATGGGCTTGGCGGAAGAATTCATCAGTCGAGCTGTGGAAGACAAAACGAAGCTGTCTCAGGACATTAGCCGAGCTTGGCCGAATGATTGGATGAACAATACCACCATCAGCCCCCTCAGGATGATAGAGCCGCTACCCCGCAGAGATGGAACGTCGTCGGATTGCTGAACCTTCTGCCAGCATTCCCTGACTTTGCCGACGTCGACCAGGGCCCGGGCCTGGTCCGACCGTTCCAGCTCGGCGAGGCACGCTTCCACCGCGGCGGCGTCGTGCCGCAGCCGCACCGCCAGGTCCCCCGCCTGGAGGCCGCGGCGTCGCTGGCAGCGCACCCGATCGGGCAGCCGCCCCTGCATGGCGGCCCGGATCAGCCAGCGATCCTCGCCGCTGTCCGGATCGATGAACACCTGATCCGGCACCGACCAGGTGTAGGCCAGCAGCCGGGCATCCGCGCTCGGATCACGGATCTCCAGGCCGGCGGCCCGACCCATCTGGGCGTGGAGCGCCCCCACGAAGGAGCGGCCCGGCATCAGCCAGGAACGCTCCTGCAGGGCGTCGCGGGCAGGGAAAAGATCGGGGTCCGCAAGCATCCGCTCCTTCAGCTGCAGCCGTTCGGCCGCCGCGGGCGCCAGGGCGGAGCCATCGAAGCAGAACTCCCGCAGGCGCCAGCGGCGCCACCGCTGCACAAGCGCAGCTGGAGCACTGCGCAGGGCCCCCTGGCGCAGCCATTCCCGTGGTCCCAGCCGCTGCCACTGGTACCCCAGCGGCTGGGACCACGGGCTGCCGGCCCAGGAGAGTCCCGCATTGCCGCTCTGGCCGATCAGCAGCACCGAACAGCCCGCCTGCCGGGCCAGGCGGTTGAGGCTGAGCATCCAGAAGGCATTGCCGGCGGCATGGCTGGGTTCCCGGTGGATCTCCAGGAGCGCCTGAATCGCCGCCATCGGCGCCAGTTCGGCCGCCTCCACGGGCTCGTGGTGGCGGATGCCGGCGGCGGCGGCGGTGGCGGCGGCGAAGGGCCACTCATCGCCGAAGCGCTCGCCGGTGAACGGGGTGGTGTCGGCGATCGGCACCGAGGTGAAGGCCCGCAGCTCCTCGCCTGAGGCCGCCAGCATCCGGCCGGCGGTGGCGCTGATCGAGCCGGAATCGAGGCCCCCGCTCAGGGTGCTGCCTACGAGCCCGCCCCGGTCGCGCCGCAGGCGGCAGCGCACCGCCTCATCGAACACCTCCAGGAAGCCGGCCACGTAGTCGCGCCGGTCGCGCAGGCGCAGCGGGGGCGTGCGCTCCAGATGCCAGTACTGCTCCAGGCGGTGCCGCTCCCGGGTGACCGTGAGCCGATGGGCCGGCGGCAGCCGATGGAGGCCGCGCCGCACGGTCTGCCCACCGTGGTAGCCCTGCCAGGCCACCAGCACCTGGGCCACGTAGAGCTCGTCGATCTCGTAGGGCAGCAGCTGCAGATCGATCAGCACCGACTGTTCCGTGGCGAAGGCCAGAAGCGTGTCGGTGAGCACGTAGTAGAGCGAGGTGATGCCGAAGTGGTCGCGGGCCAGGAGGAGGGAGCGCTCCCGCTCGTCCCAGATCGCGAAGGCCCAGTCGCCGAGGATCCGCTCGCAGCAGGCCTCGCCCCAGCGCAGCCAGGCCCGGTGGATCAGATGGGTGTCGTCGCAGGCGGCCTGCCGGGGCGTTCCGGGCCCCCAGGCCTCCACGCTCAGTTCCAGCTGCTCGAGCAGCTCGCGGCGGTTGTCGATCCGGGCCGAGGCCAGGCACACCGTGCCGGAGGGCTGGTGGTGGGACAGCTGCCCCCGCCAGCACAGGCGGGGCCGGATCAGCTCCTGCTGCTCCGCGCCACCGCCGTCCGGCGGCAGGGGCGGCAGGGGAGCCGTGGACCGGCGGCGGATCAGGCCTGCCATCGGAACCATCACGGGGGGCCCGCTCCAGCCACAAACCGCACCAGGGGTTGCCAGGTGGGCAGCACGGGGAAGCCGCTGATCGGCTCGCCGTCGCTCTCCAGCCAGGCATGGGCCGCCAGCCCTTCGCTCGGTGTCGCCACCGCCAGGGTCAGCTGGGCGGCTCTGCCATGCCGGCGCAGCAGCACAGTGCCGACCAGGGCCCGGACCAGACAGGTGCTGGCCACGATCGGGTGGGCTGCCGCCCGGGCGATCGCCTCGGCGATGTCGCAACTGAGGCCATCGCTGGGCGCGCCAGGGGTGCGGGGCCTGGGGCTGCTGCCGGGATCGGCGGCCTTCTGAAGCGCCAGCAGCGTCAGCAGGTGGCGCAGGGGCACGAGCCGCACGGCCACGCCGGCGGCGGGCAACAGCAGCCAGGCCTGGAGGGTGAGCCGCCGCTGGCGGGCGCTCAGCCGGCACCAGCGCTGCCAGCGCCCGCGAAGATGGGAGGGGGCGGAGGGTCTTCCCATGAGCACACCCTATGGCTGCGATCCGGCCGAACTGATCGCCCTGCGCCGCGCCCTGGGCTGGATGCTGGCCGGCGAGGGCGGCAGCGCCGCCACCCCCCCCGACTGTTCCGGCCTGGACCCCTCGGCCCTGCTGGCGGCCGTGGCCCGTCACCGGCTGGGGGTCTGCCTCAGCCCCCATGCCGCCGCACTGGGGTTGCCCCCCAGCGTCATCGGCGAACTCGATCGCCGCGCACGGCTGGAGCGGCTCGGCGGTCTGGCGCTGGCGGGGCTGGCCCGGGACCTGATCCCCCGTTTCCAGGCGGCGGGGGTGCGGGTGCTGGTGTTCAAGGGGCCCCTGCTGGCGCTGCAGACCGGCGGCGATCCCGGCAGCCGGGGCGGGGGCGACCTGGATCTGCTGGTGGATCCGGAGGCGGTGTCCGGAGCCCTGGAGGTGCTGGAGGGGGCGGGCTTCCGGAGGCTGCCGGGTTACGCGCCCCGCGACCCGGGCCGCAGAGCCTGGCGCTATGCCCGCTGGGCGATGAAGGAGCTGCCGCTGGCCCGGGGGCCCCTGGTGGTGGATCTCCACTGGGCCCTCACCAACGTGCGACGCGACCAGCCGGGATTCGAGGGCGCCTGGCGGGAGCGGCTGGAGCTCCCGATCGGGGCCCAGCCTCTGCCGACGCTGGGCCAGGCCCATGCCCTGGAGCACCTGGCGGCCCATGCCCTCAATGATCGCTGGGGGGAACTGCGGGCCCTGGTGGACCTGGTGCGGCTGATGCGGGCCCGGGGCCAGGCCCTGCGGGATGACCTGCTCTTTCGCCCTGCCGTGGCCCTGGGCTGGGCCGTGGCCGTCACGCTGCTGGAGTTGCACCTCCCGGTTCCAGGCCAGCCTGACCAGCTGTCCCGCAGGCAACGCTGGGCCGTCCGGGTGGCGACCCGAACCCAGGCGGAACCCCTGGATCTGCATCAGCGCAGCACCTGGCACCTGAATCGGGCCTGGGATCTCTGGTACCAGAGGGTGGCGCTCAGCAGCGCTCCGATCGACGTGTTGCGCAGCGCCGCGGCCTATGCCCTTCCCCCGGCGATGTTCAACGATCCAGGCTCCGGGGTCGACCGCAGCCTGGCCGCCGCCCTGACCGCCCGACTGGCCAGGGTCCGCGAGCGCCTCAGGGCCTAGGTGTTGTGCAGGGCCCGGGCCTGGTCGCGGTCGGTGCGGCTGCGCCGGATGGTGTGGTCTGCGGCCTCCAGCAGCTGGGTGTCATGGCTAGCCACCAGCACCAGGCGTTCGCCGCACCGCTCCCGGATGAGCGCGCGCACCAGGGCGGCGCTGCCCGGATCCAGGGAGGCGGTGGGCTCATCCAGCACCTCCACCGGTCGATCGATCAGCCAGGTCCGCAGCAGTGCCAGCCGGCGGATCTCACCTCCGGAGAAGCAGTCGATCGAGAGATGCAGCCGCCCATCGAGACCCTCGGGTCGTGCCAGCAGATGGTGCAGATCCAGCCTCTCCAGCCATCCCTGCAGGGCCCCATCGGTCCACTGGCCGGTCCCGGAGCGTTGCAGCAGCAGGTTGTCCCGCAGGCTGCCCTCGAACAGCACCGGATCCTGCGGTGCGTAGGCCACCAGCTCTCGCCACCGCTGGACACCCAGGCGAGCCTCCCGCGCGGTGCCATCCGATGGGCCGTGCAGCTGCCACAAGGACCTCTCCTCCCTCAGCAGGCCGCAGAACCCATCGAGGAGGGTGGTCTTGCCGCTGCCGGATGGCCCCGTCACCAGGGTCAGCTGGCCGCGCTGCAGCTCCACCGCTGCAGCCCCTCCCTGCCAGGTCACCCGCAACAGCGGCTGCGGTAGCGGCCCCTTCGCCCCCGCTGCGGGGCCGGTGACGGCCCTTGGGTCGGGCGCCAGGGGCCGCAGGCGCTGGCGCAGGCGGCAGAGCTCGCCGTAGCCGGGCAGGGCGCCGAGTCCGTAGCGAAGGTTGCTGATCACGGTGCCGAGTGAGCTCGCCGCCCGGTAGACCAGCAGCAGGGTGGTGGCCACCGCCTGATTCGAGAGGCTGCTCTGCGCCAGCCACAACCACAGCCCCACCGCCGTGAGGGCCAGGCCATCGCGCAGGACCGTGTAGGAGACCTGCCGACGCACCGTGCGCTGCAGCACAAGGCGCACCTGACCGGTCTCCAGGGCAAACCGGTCCAGAAGCCAGGATTCGGCCCCTGCTGCACGCACCGCCTTGAGGCCATGCAGGCCATCCCCCACGGTGCGCTGGATCGCTCCGTTGAGCTGGGTCTGAAGGTGTCCCAGCTGCCAGGCTCCGGAACGGCGCAGCAGCGCCGCCAGGGCCGCGGCGGCGAGGCCGAGGAGCAGGGGCAGGGAGGCATCCCGCGCCACGAGCAGCACCCCGAGGCTGTAGATCAGCAGGGCGATCGCGGCCTGCAGAGCCCGCATGCCCTGATCGAGGGCGAGGGTGCTGCGACCGATGTCGCTCACCAGGAGGCCGAGCAGATCCCCCCGCCCCACGCTCTGGACCCGGTTGGCCGGCGCCGCCAGGACCAGGGCCAGCAGGTCGCGGCGCAACCGATCGCTGAAATCGTTCTTGAGCTGGTCCCGCCTCACCGTGGCCAGGCCCTGCAGCGCCGACCGCCCGACCACCACAAGCAGCAGGATCGGCAGGGAGAGCTGCAATGGCAGGCCAGTCGAGCCGCCCGGGCTGCCGAACAGCAGGGCGATCGCCATGCCCAGCCCTCCCACATCCAGCAGGCTGACCAGCAGGGCCAGAGCGACCTGGAGGCTGGCGTGCGGCCAGCCGGTTTCACGGATCAGGGCGATCCAGAGGGCCTGAGGTTCGCTGATGGCGAAATGGAGGCGGCGCATCCGCTGAGATCAGGCCTGCGCAGGCTCCTCCACCCAGGTGCTGGCCACGTGCAGCTCCTCCAGCTGCTTCGGCGCCACGTCCGCCGGGGCCTGGGTCATCAGGCAGCGGGCCTGCTGGGTTTTCGGGAAGGCGATCGTGTCGCGGATCGATTCCTCGCCCGCCAGCAGCATCACCAGCCGGTCCATGCCGAAGGCGATGCCGCCGTGGGGCGGGGCGCCCATGTCGAGGGCTTCCATCAGGAAGCCGAACTGGCGCTCGGCCTCCTCCAGCGGCAGGCCGATGGTCTGCAGCACCTGGCGCTGCAGGGCCGAATCGTGGATGCGCAGCGAGCCGCCGCCCAGCTCGAGGCCGTTGAGCACCAGGTCGTAGGCCTGGGCGCGGGCCGTGGGCAGGGTGGTCGCCCAGGCGGCGGGGTCGTCGCCCAGATCGCCTGCGCTGGGGGCACAGAAGGGATGGTGCAGGGCTTCAAGCCGGTTCTCGCCGGCGTTGAACTCGAACATCGGGAAATCCACCACCCAGAGGAAGTTCCACTGGTCGTTGTCCCGCTCGGCCGGCACCAGGCCGAGCTCCCGCGCCAGGTACTGGCGCACCCGATCGAGGGCCTTGTTGACGGTGGCGGTGTCGCCGGCGCCGAACAGCAGCAGGGTGCCTTCGCTCGCACCGGTGCGCTGCAGCAGTTCCGCCTTCGTCTCGGCCGTGAGGTTGTCCTTGATGGCGCCGATGCTGTCGATCTCGCCGCCGGCCCGCACCCGGATGAAGGCCAGGCCGCCGGCCCCCGCCTTCTGGGCCTCGCTGAACACATCACCGCCCGGCTTGATGCGCACGTTGCTGACGGCCTCGTTGCCGCCGGCCACGGCGATGCACTTCACCGAACCACCGGCCGCCACCGCCCCGGAGAACACCTTGAAGCCCATGGTCGCCACCAGGTCACTCACGTCGGTGAGCTCCATGCCGTAGCGGGTGTCGGGCCGATCGGTGCCGTAGCGCGCCATCGCCTCGTGCCAGGTGAGGCGGGGGAACGGCTGCGGCAGCTCGATGCCTTTCACCTGCTTCCAGATGGTGGCGATCAGGCCCTCGTTGAGCGCCAGAATCTGCTCCTGGTCCATGAAGCTCATCTCCATGTCCAGCTGGGTGAACTCCGGCTGGCGGTCGGCCCGCAGGTCCTCGTCGCGGAAGCAGCGGGCCAGCTGGTAGTAGCGCTCCAGGCCGCCCACCATCAGCAGCTGCTTGAACAGCTGGGGCGACTGGGGCAGGGCGAACCACTCGCCGCCGCAGACCCGGCTGGGCACCAGGTAGTCGCGGGCGCCCTCGGGGGTGGAGCGGGTGAGCACCGGGGTCTCCACCTCGATGAAGCCCTCCCCCTCCAGAAAACCGCGGGCGGCCCGCACGGTGGCGTGGCGCAGGCGCAGGTTGCGGGCCATGCGCTCGCGGCGCAGGTCGAGGTAGCGGTGGCGCAGGCGCAGTTCCTCGCGGGTGTTCTCCTCGTCGTGCACCGACACCGGAAAGGGCAGGTTGCCGCGCACCTCGTTGAGCACCGTGATGCCGCTCGCCAGCACCTCGATCGCCCCGGTGGCCAGCCGTTCGTTGAGGGACTCGGCTGGCCGGGCCCGCACCTTGCCCTCCACGCGCAGCACGGTCTCGTGGCGCAGCCGTTCGGCCACGGCGAAGGCGGCGGGGGCCAGGTCGGGATCCACCGTGATCTGCACGGTGCCCGTGCGGTCGCGCAGGTCGATGAAGATCACGCCGCCGTGGTCGCGGCGCCGGTCGACCCAGCCGCACAGCTGGACCTGCTGGCCGATGGCGTCGTTGCGCAGATCGCCGCACCCGTGGCTGCGCATGGGAAAGAACACATCAATCCGCGAGTTTCCCACAGGGCGCCCGCAGCCCGAGGGGCCTCAGCACCGAGTCCTCAGCCGCGCCGGTAGAAGGGCCGCCGCACCACCAGCGCCGGCTCGGCCCGGCCGCGGATCTCCACCGCCAGTTCGGTGCCGGGTTTCGCCGCCGCCGCCGGCACGTAGGCCAGGGCCACCGCTTCCCCCAGGGTGGGGGACCAGGTGCCGCTGGTGACCACACCCACCGCCACGCCGTCCTGCAGCACCGGGTAGCCGTGGCGGGCGATGGCGCGGCCCTGCAGCTTCAGTCCCACCAGCTTGCGGCCCACCCCCTCGGCGGTCTGGCGCTCCAGGGCGGCGCGGCCGATGAAGTCCGCCGGCATCTCCAGGTGCACCAGCCAGCCCAGACCCGCCTCCAGGGGGGTGGTGGCCGCGTCCATCTCGTTGCCGTAGAGGTGCATCGCCGCCTCCAACCGCAGGGTGTCGCGGGCGCCGAGGCCGCAGGGGGTGACGCCGTCGGCCAGCAGGCGCTGCCAGAGGGCCAGACCCGCCTGGCGGCCCAGCAGCAGCTCAAAGCCGTCTTCGCCGGTGTAGCCGGTGCGGCCCACAAACACCGGTGCGCCATCGATGGCCAGCTCCCGGTGGCCGAAGCGGGGCAGCCCCGCCAGGCTGGTGCCCGTGAGGGCCTCGAGGCGGGCGGGCGCCTCCGGGCCCTGCAGGGCCAGCAGCACGCCATCACCCTTGCGGTCGCTGATGACGATCCCCTCGGGTTCCAGCTGGCTGACGATCCAGGTGGTGTCGGCCTCGGCGCAGGCGGCATTGATCACCAGCACCAGTTCATCCCGCTCCCCCTCAGGGCCATCCACCCGGCCCCGGTCGTAGACGATCAGGTCGTCGCGGATGCCGCCGGCCTCGTTGAGCAGCACGGTGTAGCAGGCTTCGCCAGGGCCGATGCGGAACAGGTCGGTGGGCACCAGCCGCTGCAGGGCGTCCTTGGTGCCCTGCCCGCGCAGGGTGAGCACCCCCATGTGGGAGATATCAAAAACGCCGCAGTGCTGCCGCACGGCGTTGTGCTCCTGCACCAGGCCGGCGAACTGGATCGCCATCTGCCAGCCGGCGAAGGGCACCATGCGGGCACCCGCGGCAACGGCCGCGGCGTCCAGGGGGGTGCGGAGCAGGGAGCTGGAATCCATGGAACACAGCCGGCCGGCCAAGGGGACGCCGGTGCCCGGTGGCGCGATCCTATGGAGGAAGGTGGCACCGACCCGGAGCGGCGCCGTCGCCGCCAATACCGAAGAAAGCCTGTGATTCGGTTCCCACCCCTATCACACCAGCGTGGAACTGCGTACGTTGAGTCCCCCACAAGGTCAACAGGATGGGCAACCGTCCCAACTGTCGCAGCTGCCGCCATTGCACCCCTCCCGCCGGGGTGGAGATGGGATGGTGTCAGCTGCGCCAGCTGCCCATCCATCCCGAGCTGGTGGCCGACCTCTGGTGCCACCACTGGACCGCACGACCGCCCCGGCTGCCAGTGGTCTCCCCTGACGGCCTACGGAAGCAGGCCCGCCTTCCGGTGGGCAGCCAGCAGCTCAGCCTGGCCACGGGCCTCACCTGACGGCGGCGGAACGGCCAGAAGTGTGACGGTGGATGCCGTTTTGACTTTCTTCCACTGTGTCACCCTTCCTTCACCTACCGGAACGCACCGTTTGGCCCTAGGAAGGCTTAAGTCCGTCCACGCCACCACGGAGTCCCCCTGAATTGATCAGAACCACCACATCCCCATCACCCATCGAACTGATGGCTGTTCATGTGGATTGTGAAACCTTCACCCTTCCCACCGGAGCCCACGTCTTCTGCCGCGGCGCCAGCGCCGACGCCATCTACGCCGTCAAGCGCGGCATTGTTGAACTGGTGGGCGAGCAGGGCGAAAAAACCTGTTTCCGCCCCGGTGAGCTGTTCAGCTACCAGGACATCACCTGGCGCGAACTGAGCCACCGCAGCGACGCCTTCGCCCGAACGCCCGTGGAAGTGCTGCGGCTGGATCGGCTCCGCTTCCTCAACCTGCTGCACAACCATCCCACCCTGGCGGTGCAACTGATCGGCCAGCAGCACACCCGCCTGCGGGAGCAGCGCGCCAGTGGCACCTGCTGCTACTGAGCGCCAAGCAACAGCAGCAGACTGCGGGTCACCTTGGCCGCCAGCACGGCGCTGACGCCGCTGGGGTCGAGCTGGGGGGCCAGTTCCACCACATCGGCGGCCACCAGCTGGTGCTGGCGCAGTTCCTCCACCAGCTCGGCGAACTGGGGCCAGTGGAAACCACCGGGCTCCGGCGTGCCCGTGCCGGGCAGCACGGCGGGATCGAACCAGTCGAGGTCGACGGTGAGATAGAGGGGCCGGCCCCGCAGGGGCGCCAGCGCCGCGGCCATCGCGGCGATCGGCACCAGCCGGCCACTGGCGTGCAGCTCCTGGAACTCCTCACGGGTGCCGCTGCGGATGGCGATCTGACGCAGCTCGCCGCTGGGCAGCACCTCCAGGCAGCGGCGCATGGCGCAGGCGTGGCTGTGGCGGGCCCCGAGCCACTCCTGGCGCAGGTCGGCGTGGGCATCAAGCTGCACCAGCACCAGATCGGGATAGCGCTGCGCCACCGCCGCCACGGCCCCGCTGCTGATCGAGTGCTCGCCGCCCAGCATCAGCGGCGCCAGGCCCAACTCCAGCACCGCCTCGGTGGCCTGGCGTACCGCCGCGACCACCGGTTCGGGGGCGCCGAAGGGGATCGCCACGGCCCCGAGGTCGGCGAAGGCCAGGTCCTCGAGATCAAGGTCGAGCTGGGGGTCGTAGCTCTCCAGGCCGCTGCTCACGTCGCGGATCGCCGCCGGGCCGAAGCGGGCGCCGGGGCGGAAGGAGGTGGTGCCGTCGTAGGGCACGCCGAACAGGCCCACGGCGCAGCCCCGGGGCTCGCGGCGGGCGCCCATGTAGATCGCCCCTTCGGTGTCGAACAGCTCCAGGCTCATGGCTGAGCCGTGGTGTCGGCCAGTGCGCGCTCCACCAGCGGCTCCCGGTAGCGGGGGCCATCGGGGCAGGCGAAGGTCCAGCTCCACCAGCCGCTCGGGTACATGGACACCCAGCCGTAGAGCCGATCGGCATGGCCGAACACCTCGCGCAGCAGCCGGCGGCAGTGCTGGAAGAAGCTGCGGTTGAACAGGCCCTCGGCCGGTCCGGCCGGATGGGGGCCATCCACCAACACGACGTCGTCGCTGGCGCTCGCGATGGGCATCACGCGCAGGTGATCCGACTGCGGCTCGGCGATCGTATGGCCTGACAAGCGATCGCTCGCGCCAACGAAAATTACATCCACCCAGCCAAGGCTGGGGTCGACAGGCGCAGCTGAACGGGGCATGGCTGGGAGACCCCTGGGTTGGGGCTGGGGAACATAGGGGAAGCTTGGCCCGGCCACCCGCCGGGGCCCATCAGGCCAGGGGGGGGCTGTCGATCAATGCCGCGGGCTTGAAGGAGAAGATCAGATCGTCGAAGTCCCGATCCCCTCCCCCGTAGAGGTCTTCGAAGCCGAAGACGTTGTCGCCCAGCACCTGGAAGTGCTGGACCCCATCGGCATTGGCCTCGCTGAACGCAAAGAACGTGTGTTGGGTCTTGCCGGTGTCCACTTCTGCATAGGGAGCGAGCATGAACGTTTCCGCCAACGTGATCTCCCGGGACGTTGTTTGAGTGTTGTTAGTGGACAGCCCTGTGAGAGCGTCAACGCGATTGGCCATGGCAGCCTGCGTGTAGCCCTCATGCCCTGGCAGTATTGGTTTGCCTGTGATTGGGTCGTCGGGGTTGGCAACTGCGCCGTTGGCGTCAAGTACGCGATAGAAGCTCAACCGAGTGTTATGTGAGGCTTCCCGAGCAAGTTCGAGGACTCCTTCCACTCGGGCTTCTCCCAGGCCTGTGAAATCCAGCACGGCCGCCTGATGCTGCTGGCGAGCCACGAAGCCAGCCAGCGTCGCTTCTTCCTCCTGGAGAGCCAGTTGGATGGAAAGACCCGAGCGCTGGGAGTTCAACGTCGCAATGCCGCCAGCCGAGGAGATGCTGAGCTGCATGGTGCCGATCCGGTTGGACAACTGATCAAGGGTGGTGGAGCGGTCGTCCAGGTCCCAGATCGTGAGATCAGACAACTCCAGGAACACCAGCTGGTCGCCCGTAGTGAATTGCAGTTCACGGGAGAGCGACGTGTTGCTGCCCAGGTTGGGGGTGTTGCTGCTCTCGAGCGTGCCGCCGAGGATTTGGAGGCGTTCCCTGAGGCTTTCAACAGTGATACGGCCAGGATCCCAGTCCTCACCGCTGGCGATCACGATGTAGCCCACTTGGTTGGAAGTAGCTCCTGATCGCACCATTTTGCTGGTTGCGAACACGGCTGCAGGCAGCGGATTGGTTGTATTGGAGGCAACCGTGAGAATTGGTGACTCAGTGGAGGCCATGAAGTGGTGGTCTTGGATCAGTTCGCCGAAGGTGCCGGGGTCCTGGATGACGCCCTCACGAAGATCGCGGTCACCCCTTTCGTTGTCGATGTAGTTGAGCTCTGCCACCAGCGGCAGGCCCGCGCCGAGGTTGAACAGCCGTGCGCCCGTGCGGCTGTTGCCGTCGTAGAGAAAGGAGGAGGGGGTGAGATCGGTGTCCACGAAGTAGGTAAACGCATGGCCCGCCATGCGCTGATCCAGGCCCAGGCCCTCGAGGTTGGCGAGCAGCCGTACCTGCGGACTTGGGTCGCTTTGGTTGGGGTTGGCATTCAGCGTGAAGGCCAGCTGCTGGGCACCGAGATTGACACCAAGGGCCTGCAGGGCGTTGCGGGCGCTGAAGGTTGTCGGGCTAACCAGGGCGGAGCCTTCCTCCAGTATCCAACCGAAGTCCAGGCCGTCGATCAGCTGTCCAGCCTCAGAGGAGAACTGTTCAGCGACGAAGCCATGGTGCACCCGCTGCAGCCGTTCATGAACAGCGCGCCGCAGCTGGGAAGCGTCGTTAATCAAATAGAGCTCGTGGCTGACGTTATCCATTTCAGCCCTGTAATGGGCAAAGGCAGCTTGCTTGAGTCCATTGATGGCGGTTTGAGCCTCGGGCAGGCTGATTTCGCTGGCTTTGGCAGAGGCCAATATGGCGTCGATTTGTTGGGAAAGCTCCCAGTTGGCATTCGCAGCCTTCTTCCCGGCCAAAGGCGCAAGAGCTGCGATAGCTGATGGTAGGTCGGGTTGATGTCGAGTAATCGTGCGCAAGGCAGCTGTGGCAAGCCGATTATTGATCGGTGTGTCTGCCGATAACTCGAGCAGTTCTTGAGTGAAGGCAGTGATCAGCCCGAGTTCAGTGTGAATATCTTCAGGGTATTGCTCGGAAAGGAGTTTTTGGAGCGAATACGCCAGCATGTCCCACCCGAAGTGCAGCTTGATGTGGCCGATGTAAGCAGCCATTGCATCCCATTCACTGGCCGTTGCTGTGGCACCGGCAGCCTGATTCAGCCGCAGCACGGGATCCTCCCGCAGATAGTCAAAGCCCCCTAGTGCGAAGGCTTGATCAATCCATTTCGAAGCATCCTCATCGTTAAGGCCGCTATCGATTGCCAGGGTGTGAAGGGTCGTGAGCGGCGTGAGCATCTGGCCAAGTGCAGCCAGGAACGGCACTTCCAGTGGCAGTCCCGTGGTGCTGTCGATGCCGCCGAAGGCGACCAGGCGGCCTTCGCTGAGATCAATCGTGCCGTTGCGGTTTGTGTCAAAGGTACGGTGATCGATGCGCAGGTTGTAGTGGGCGTCATCACCGCTTGTGGTGCTTGGTTCGTAGGGGTCGATGGTGAGGTTGCCGTTGCCATCGAAGAACACTGTGGTGCCCTGGAGATAACCGTTTGACACCGAACCGCTGCCATAACTCCCTCCCACACCGAATTCAAAGAGTGGAATTTCAGCAAGGTTTTCTTGCCACACAGTGTCCCAGATGGAGTAGAAGCCCATGTCGATCCCCACCTCCACTGTGGCCTTCAAATAGGCCGAAAGGCTGCCCACCATTTCGAATAGGTCAAGTGGTTTACTGATCCTGTTGCTGATTTCCGAGCCGCGGATCTTGCCATCTGATGTGCCGGCAATTTCCCCTTCATCCAGCAGGTCAAAACTCACTGCAGCTTCAAGCCCGCCTGTGATGTCGGACCTCACTACCAAGGCCGAGAGTCCGAGGCCAGCCCCCATGGTGGCGTCCATGGTGAATTCGGGGACATCGACACCATTAGTGTCCCAGTCAGCCACGTAAAAGCCGTTAAACACTTTCCAGGCATCGCCGGCCTTGAAGCCACTCTGCTTCCATTCATTGAGGCCGTGGGTGTCAAATCCAAAGCCAATGTTGGCACCCACGCCGAACCCGCCTTCAATGATCCCCTCAATGCCTGGATAGATTGGGAAGCTCTGCTCAATTTCCGAGGTCATCCCCATACCGGGCATGCGCCATTCGAACAGGCTTACATCCTGGCCCAGCAATAGCTTAATTGCGTTTTTGGGGTCATCGATCAATGGGATCTCGAAGCCAAGATCATTAAGCCGCTTCATGATATCTCCGAAGCTTTTGCTTGACTTCCCAGAGCTGTTGTTGCCGCCTGCTTTGGCCTGATCTCCAGTGTTGCTGGAGAGCGCAGGTGTACTATCTTTGTCGATCACGACTGATTCGGTTGACGCAGACTGATCACCAGCGCTGAAGGCAGGCAGCACATAGCTTCCATAGTCGACATAAAAACTGCCCTCTTCTTTCATTTGCTCCAAGTCACGGATAAGATCCATGACCCCTTTGATGACGTCTAGGAATTCAATCGTCGCATCGATCGAGGTCTTAAGCACCTTGCCGCGAGCTGGATCGAATGTGGCGTAGAAATCGGCGAACCAGGAGGCCAGATCGAGAGGGCTTACTTGCCCATTCCCATTGACATCGAAGGTTTTCTCGATGCCAATTGCTGAGAAGATATGGGTGTCGCTATAGAGTGCGTCTACGATTGGATAGAGGGGATTGAGAATTGAATCCAGCCCGTCAACGATGGGGGCAAGCATTTGGGTGATGTAGCTTCCAAGATCAAGCTTGATATTATCGAAATAAAATGATGTTTTGTTATCCGCGGCACCTGCCTGGTCTTTGTTTGAGTAGTTAAAAAGGGGTAGGAGGCTGGCCAGGTCAAAGCTGAGGGAGGGGATAGCAGCTGAGCCATTGACGCTGGTCGTCACACCAAATGACATCGCAGCATCGCCTGCGATCTCGTATTGGAACACTTTTCCCAAATCCAGGCTGCTGAATTCGCGGAGTGTGAGCTTGCCATCACTACCTGCATCGCCACTGAGATCGAGTGAAAAGGCCACATCGAGTGCGGTGCTGGCTGGTTGGCTCTTGATTTTTACGTTGTCGTTCACGCTGGCTTGATTGACGGCATCCAGCTGCAGGAATCCGAGCCCGCCAGTGAGCTTGAAATCAGGCGATAGGCTGGTGTTGAATTCGGCACTGAGGAAGGTCTTGTCATTATTGGTATTGAGATAGATCTCACCGGAGCGAGGGAAGACCAGCTCCAGGCCGGCGTCATAGCTGAAGTAGGCATCAAGCGTGCCTTCACTCTGAAATCCCAGGCCCGGCAGGCCGAAGTCGGCTGCCAGGGGCACACTGAAGATGTCGTAGCTGTCGGCGAATTGAAAGCTCACCACCACCGCGCTGGTGCCTTGCATCGCCAGGCTCACGGTGACGGCAGTTTCGGGAATGCCGAGAGCATCAGCAATTTGCTCGCTCAGCAGCTTGCTGAGCTTTTTGGGTGTGGGCGTGCTGATCTGTCGCACGCTGTTGACCAGGTTGGTGATGAACTTGCGCAGACCGTCACCAGCTTTGCCATCCAGACTGCCAACAATCGGTAGGGAGAGACTATCGATGCCCTCCTGTAATGATGTGAGCGATGAATGCAGCGCTTCAGCCGTTTGGCTGGGGAGCTCAAAGTCGAGCACGTCCACCGCCTGCACCATGTTGGTGAAATGGCTGTCATTGTTCTTGGCGCTGTTGTAGTTGTCGTCGACGCTGCTGAAGTTGTAGCTCAGCTGGGCGGCATGGATGCCGGTGAATTGGTTATCACCCGTGCCGTCTTCGATCTTGGCATCGTCGTAAGCCCAGACGCTGACTTGCTGTGCTGTGTACCAGTTGCTGGGTGTGAAGGTGAGGGTTTTCTCGTAGGCCGCACTGCTAGTTCCAAGTTGTCGACTTGCTCCGCTTGGGATTCGCTCACTGAGCTTGACAGTGACATTATGAGAGGGCTGAGACAGCAGGGCCAGTTGGTAGGTGGCAATCTCGCCGGTTTCCTTCACGAGCACCCGCTCACCTGAGGTGAACAGCACCACACCTGCGACGTCGTTGTTAATGATCTGGACCGTCGCGCTATTGCTTACTGCGTCATTGCTCAGGGAGTAGCCCTCACCGGCTGTCAGTTGAACCGTGAACGTTTTGTTATCCTTATCCTGAATGAAGTCGTCGATGGGCACAACGATCACGTCACTGCTGGTACGTCCAGGTGCGATGCGCACCTGGCCAGACGTCCTCCCTGGCGACTGGGTGATCTTGTTGATGCTTGATGGTGTGGCTGGATAGCCAAGACCGGGATCCAGACTCAGTGCCGAGATCTGATAGTTCACCTGGATCCCATTCGACCCGGCTGAATTCGGTGCTGGATTCGTTAGCTCAATTCTGAATCGCCCTGGCTTGGCATCCTCGCTGCTATCGCTGATCAGTGTGATCAGAGCCTGGGGCAGATCATTGTCGACGATGTCGATCTGAACCGGATTGATGCTCAGCCCGTTGAAGCTTGCATCGCTGCTTGTTGTGATTATCTGCAACTGACTTCTTGTTATATCCTCCACGGTGGAGTCGTCCACTGCCCATAGAGATATCGTTTGAATCGTCGACCAGTTGGCAGGTGTGAAGATCAGTGTTTCGCCACGGCCGATGCTCCTGTTGTTAATGGTGAACTGACTGTCGCTTGGTACCAGGCTCACTGTGACATCTGCCGTGGGCTGCGCTGTAAGGCTCAGATTAAGAAAGCCATTGCCAGCTTTACTGATCGTGCTTTGCTGCAGTTCAACGAGCAGTGTGGCCGTGTCATTGTCATTCACCCTGAAGGGCAGTTTTGGCAGGTTGGCTTCGTTGATGTTGTAGAAGCTGTCGCTGCTGGTGGTGCGCACATGCAGGTCAACGTTTTGAGTGCCGTCAACGAGCTTGTCATCGGCCGGGACGACCGTGAATGCCTGGGCTGTCTGCCAGTTACTTGGCTTAAATGTGAGGGCAATCCGCGAGCCAGCTGGGGCGGGATTGCTGCTCGGCACCTGCAGCAGAACTTCGCTGGCATCGTCTGTTTCCACATAGACAGTCACCGATGCGGTGGGTTGGCTGATGAGCCGTACGTATCGGTTCGTACTGCTGCCCCCCTCGCTGAGGTTTATTGGTGTGCTGTCGATAGGATTGGTGCCTGCAGCATCCAATGAGAAGAACAGGCCAGCATGGTCGTCGTCGATCAGCTGCACCACGTTTGTATTTGGCAAGACGTAGCTGCTGCTCAGGCCTACTAAGGGAGTTGTTGCTGCCGTGGGAACAAGAGAGGTGCTTTTAGCCGACTCGTTCATCACAACATTGGTTGCCGTCTCGCCGCTTCGCAATGTGAGTGAGTTGCTGAGCACGAGTGAAATGAATTCTCCCGTGCTGTCCACCCTGTAACTCAGCATGGTTCCCGAGGGAATCGTGACTGTGCTGCGATTTGTGGCTTCCAACCGCAAGTTGGCGAGATAGCTCTTGCTGCCATTGGCGGTGAGTGGTGCGGTGAGTGTGAGCAAAACACTGGGATCGGCGATCTGGTATAGATCGCTGCCATGGCCTGCTACCAGACCAACAACGGAGCTGCTGAAGGCGCTGGTTTTACCTTTTTCTGTCCATGCCAACGTGCCCGCAAGGCCTGTTGTGCGATCGCGATGGATGGTGGCTGCTGCGCTGAGCGTGAACGTGGCAATCGTCTCGCTTTTATTTGCGAGGTCTTCACCCAAGGCGAGCACGCTGCCTTTTGCCAAGGTGATTGACTCCCGATCAGTCGTGGCCAGTGTCACCAGCAGTTTTGCGGTTCCGGATTGCTCTTGGACTATCAGCCCAACTCCATGGGCTGTGAGCAGAGATGTGGCCAGACTCTCCACACCCTCAGCAACCTGATCTTGTACGCCCTTGATTGTGTAGGTACCACTGGTGCTGCCCTTGGGAATCAGTACGCTGAAGCCATTGGTGCGGCTTAGAAAAGCACTAGGGACTACCTCTTCAAGGTACTTCGTGCCGCCATCGGTGGGTCGCTTCCACTTCAACGCAACGCTGGGCAAGCTGGTGTTGAATGACTTGTAATCGAGCTTGATGGCAAGAAAATCACCGCGATTGGCTTGTATCGTGCCAGTGCTCCAAGTTGCTTGCGCGTTGGTATTCAGTTTATCGATTACTATCTGCCCATCCAACGAGAGCCTGGTGCCCCCTTGAACAGGGATGCTGAAGTTGTAGCTGCCCGTTTCTGGGATATAGACGTAACCGGACCAGGTATTGGTGAAGTTGCCAGTCAGATTATTGTTTTTGAAGCTAGTTGAACTTTCATTGATCCCATCGTTGTCAAGCTTGGCTGTCTCCCCGGCCCCCGAAGCGCTATCGAAGCGGGTAAGCCCGCCCATCGATTGGTTGCCGCTGCCAGCGCTGACGGAGATGTCACTGGCACTGACTTGGCTTAGCCGACGATCCACCTCGAGGAACACCAGAGTGTCTTCGCTTGACGCTCCAGGTAATCTGATCGTGAACGTTGCACTGTCGTTTCCGGCCTCGTGAATCGTGCTCTGTGAGGGGCCTGTGATGGTGGCCAGTGGTGCCGTTGCACTCTGGACTGTCGCCAGCAATTCGCTGGCTGTTGTGGCGTCGTTGTCGATGACAAGCATCGAAACGCTGGGTCTGATTGCGGCGTAGATCGGGTCGCTACTTGTGAGAGTAAAACTGAGTTGCTGGGTCGTATCGTCATCGTCTTCGTCGTCGTCAATACCCTGCAAGTGCAGTGGCTGGATCTGATTCCAGTTGTCGGGGGTGAAGACCAGTTGCACCGCAGTTGCGGCGGGATTTGCGGGATTGGTGACCTGGATTTCTCCGCTGTCGTAGGAGAGCGGATCGAGAGTGAGGGTGACTGCGGCAGTAGGGCGGCTGTTCAGTCGGATTCCCAGCGGGGTGATCGTCTCATTGCTGGCATCGCTTTCGCGCACGCGGAACTGGCTGGTTGGTGTCCAGATGGTGGCACCGTCAGTGCTGCCTGTCTGGTTGGCACTGAGGAACAGCACGTTGGCGATGTCGTTGTCTTGGAGATAGGCCGTAGCTGTGCCCGTGCTACCGCCGATGCTGTAGAGCCCGCTGTTGATCAGGGTGAGGGTGAGACTTTCAGTGCCCTCGGCCGTGAGATCGTCAACCGCTGGAGTGGGCAGGCTGACGCTTGAGGCGCCCACGGGCATCTTGATCCCGTAAATGGGTGTGGTGGCGAAGCTGGCGCTGTTACTTGACCCGCTGTGCAGTACGGCTGCTGGCGCACCTGCCACTCTGTTCGCTGTTGAGTTATTGAGAGCCAGGGCACTGATCAGGCCTGTGCCGCTGGCTTGGGCTGCGTGCATCGAAGCTTGGACTTGCTCCTGGCTCCTGGCCGCATTCCAGATTCCGACGTCACGTACTGAACCCCGTAAATAGCCAGAACCAGAGCTCACCAGGGCTGAGCGGCCGATGTAGTTGAGACTGCGGGCTGTATCGAACAGCGGTACATAGCGGAGGGCTGTGATCGGCGTGCCGCCTGCCCGATCAGCGAGCTGGAGCCGAGCTGAACCCCCATTCTCGTAGTAGTCGATCTGGATGTCATACCACTCTCCTGCTACGAGATTGGATATTATGAAACTGTTCCATGTGGCTCCATGATCGGTCCAGTTGTTAACAACTTGCTGTCCGTTGATCCAAACTCTTACGCCATTATCGGACAGCACGGCGAAACTGTTGTCGCCGTTTGTTCGGGCCTGGATCTGGCCAGTTGCTCGAATCGAGAAGGTGTTGCCGTCACCACCTTTTGCGGTGTCATAGCTATCGTCAAAGTCGATTTTTGATTCACCACTGTTGCTGCGGAGGGTTTCAAAGTTCTTGCCCTCATAAAGAGATACCTTGAGTCCCGATGCATGGCTGAGCTGCCCCTGTTTGGCGAGATCGCCATTCAGGTAGAGACTGGCGACGCCTCTTGCATTCACGCTGTAGGCCAGATGGTTCCATTCACCCAGACCCACCTCGTTGTCGGCGATCAGGCTCAGCAGCAGTGCGCCGCCAGGATCTCGGATTTCCAGCTTCGGCTTGCCTGTGGTGTCGTGAAAGCCAAGGGTGATCTGGTTGTGGCCGTTGTTGTCTGTGAATTCCAGAACTCCCGCTGCCTTGGTCCCGGCATCGCGACGCACCCAGGCCTCGGCACTGATTTCACCGCTGCTGCTGACCGTGGTGAGCCCGGCGAAATTGGCATAGGCTGGCCCACCACTGCTATTGCCGTTGTTGAGCACCAGAGGCCTGTAGCTGGCCTGGGGTTTGTGAATGGCATCGGCATGGCTGCCATCAAGGTTGAAGCCGTTGGCACCGTTGAGCTGGTAGAGGAGTTCCACCGGGCTGCCCGTCACCGGCGAAGCCAGATTCAGCTCGAAGCCCAGGCGGCTGTTGCTACCCTCGGTTCCATCGATAGCCTGCACGCTTGCCGCAGGCTGCATCGGTACAGGACTGCCACCTTCCCATAGGCTTAGCCCCAATTCGGAGGGCCAGTTGGAGGGAATGACCCGCTGGCTTGTGTTCAGATTGGCGTAGTAGGTATCGTTGCTGCTGGTACTCAGGCTCACGCTGCTGGCCTGGTCAGTGCGCAGGCCCGAGAGGTTCACCCGTTGTGCCTGGGTCCAGTTGCTGCTGGAGAACTTCAGTTGTGTGGTGGACAGGGTGCCGCTGGATGTTTTCAGGATGACCGTGACGGTGTCCCGCGGTTGGCTGGTGAGGCGCACGTCAAAGCTCGCCTGCTGCTTGCCATTGACAAGCTGGGCGCGCACTGTTGCCAGACCTGTGCGATCCGCAGGGGTGACCACCACTGCCGGCGCAAAGGCCGTGCTGTCGGTGATCGTCAGCGTGTCCTCACTTTTGGAACTGTCAATGTTGTAGCGCTGGAAGGTGAAGCCCTTGTCGTCGGTTTCAACGTTAGGAATTAGTTTGAGAGTAACTGTTTCGTTGCCTTCTCGGATCGCATCGGCAATGGCTGAGATGTAGATCCGTGCTTCTGTGGCACCTTTTGGTAGCACAACTAGATCTTCTGGTTTGAAGCCATCACCTGTAACCAAGGTTGATTTTGGTGCGTAGTAGTCGACATCGCGCTTAGCCGAGCCGCCAGTGATGGAATACCGCACCCGGAGGCCGCCGTCTGGGGCTGGCTTGTTGGCGGTGATCGCAAACCAACCGAGATCAGTTTCGTTGGCACTGGCCTCGGTTGGATTTTGGCCGGCTTTGAGAGACAGCACAAAGGGATTGTCAGCGATCGTGATCGTCTGACTGTTGTTGCTCACCCCATAGCCTGTGCCATTGGCAAGCGTCAGCGTGATCGACTCTGTATCCTCGGCATAGCTGTCGCTCAGAACCTTGACGTCAAATGACCTGACGTTCTGGAGGGTGCCGAAGGCCCGATCGGGCTGCCAAGACAGAGTGCCGAAGCCCCCGCTGTGAAGATCAAGGGGGTTGAATTTCGCGGCGAAACGATTGATCTCTGATGATGCTGAAAAGGGGCTGGCCTGGCTGGCACGCTCAACCTGTAGGCCATCCCACCAGATTGAAGCGCCCGTTCCGCCACTATCAGGGCCGTCAAGCCTGACTTGGATGGAGCGGGTGGAGGAATCTGTGAAGGTGTAGGTGTAGGAATATCGCTGCCACTCGGTGCCTAGCTGGATTGTTGTGGCCCCTCCCTTCGTGTACTCACCTTTATCATTGGCTTCAAAAATAAAGAGTTGTCCGCTCGTGGATCTGTCTGCCTTGGCATAAACACTCACCGTCCAGGTGTCGCCTTGTCGAGCATCGGCTACATTCCATTGGCTGCTGTTATAGGTTTCAATATAGGGATCATTGCCTGTGACATTCATGCGCAGGGGTACCCCGCGTACGGGCGAGAGTCCAGTGCTGGTGTCCCGGCTTGTTGTTGCCCTAGTGGCGACTGTGCCAAATGGGGAGATCATGCTTCCTTTGACCACACCATTAAGGCCAATGCTGCCGGTGTTGAGTAAGGCGCCGCCATCGAGGATTGCGTAGTCGTCGCCTACACGGGTGCTGCCGGTTTGGCGTTGCGCAAGTGTTGTGTTGGATGTGGAGTTTGCTGTTTCGGAGCTGGAGGTAAGCTGTATATTGATTGGGCTGATTGTACTCTTGTTGGCAAAGAGCTGGAAGCCCAGGCTGGTGTTGTCGCTGTCCGATTCCGTGCGGTTCACCCCCCGTGCGAGCGATTCCGACAGGAACATGGCTTTGGCGGGCACCACCTCGTTGGATACCATGCCGCCTGAGCCATTGGGGCGATCCCAGGTCAGTTTGGCCGACGCGCCGCCTTGATCCTTGTAGTCAAACCGCAGCCATACAACAGCTCCATTGTTCAGGATGGTTGGGCCTTTGAACTCCTCCCCGGTCGCGTTATTGTGTTTGGTGAGTACGCTGCCATTGCCGGTGGCCTTGAAGGTATAGCTGCCTGTTTCTGGAATACGGAGGTAAGTTTCCCAGCGAATGGCAAACTTTTCGTTCAGCCCTATACTATTGAAATCTGCTCTCGATTCGTTGATGCCATCATTGTCGAATAGAAGTGCATCACTGTTTGTGCTGAAATCGCTGTTTTTCTCCGGAAGATTGCTGTTCGTGGATGTTAAAGGAGTCCGGATGAACTTATAGGCCCCCTGGCCCAGGCTCAGCTGTGGCTCGTCGTCGAACAGCCATACCTGACTATTGGAGTTGCCGCTGATCGCGTAAATGTTCTCGCTCCCGTCGCCGCCCAGGCTTGCTGTGATGGTGCGAGGTGCCTGCCAGCTGTTGTTGTTGATCGGGTTGAAGGTGAGAACGACATTGAGGGTGTTGCGAACGTAAAGGCGCCCGCCGCTTAAGTAGCTTTTGCCACTTTTGCCACCGTCATCGCTCACCGATACGTTGTAATCAGTGCCGAGCTTGGCAGTGCCACCAAACGTGATCGGGATGTCGATCAGCGGGGTGTCGTTGCGGATATCAACATAGTCATCCGGCACCTTACGATTGAATCTAATTGTCATCTTCGGCGCCGCCATGCCGTTTTCGTATCCATTCGCTGTGTCGTCGGAATTCAGATCGACAAATCTCGCCGTGAATTCTGCGCCGGGACTGCCCCATTCCGTCACGTAGCCGTTGATGCTGGCTGGGTCTCGGTCATCCCAGTATCCAGAAGTTTTGATTTGTAGGTAATCTTGATTGCTGCTGTTGTTGGGTTCTCCCTTGTCCCAATTGGTATACATCTGATTCGTATTGCTGGTACGAAATACTTGTCCCGTTTCAGGTCCTGCTCTCCATGTCCATGTGCCCTCTTTTTCACTATCAGTAGCGCCAAGGAACCCAGGGTTGGGAATCTTGCCGCCGTTGAAGGAGTAATTGAAGATGAAATTCTGTTCGTCGGCAGATGTTACTGTTGCCAGGTAGCCATTGGTTCCTAGCTGCCCCAGATTGACATTGGATCGCGAAAATGCATCATGCCATGTGGCGTTCTCTTGGGTAAACGCGTAGTAGTGGCCGTTTCCCCAGAAGAGACGGGCATTGGAGGTGTTGACGCCCACGTAAAAAGCTGCAATTCTGAAGCCCATCATGGTGGTTCTGGCTCCTGCATGCGTGCCCCCCCCCCCCCCCCCCCCCACGAGAAACACCCCCCCCCCCCCTCTCCTGGGGGTTCTTGCCCCTGCACGCCGCCCCCCCCCCCCCCCCAAATGAGGAGATCATCACCGCCAATCCTTTCCATGTCTGGCTTGGCTCCAGGATCACACTATGTCCATAGTGTGTGGGGTGCATGCCCTAATCATTGCAATGGCTGTAATTCGGTGATTCGAGCCGCTTCTTTGCTGGCTTTTCGTGTACGGCGGTTTGCCTCATAATTCCTCTGGTAAATCCTGCTGGAGTTGTTTTGAACCTGCTCTGACCGCATGCTTTTGGTGTGGCCATGAAGGCCTGGTGGCCTATGGCCTCGCCAATCCTGTTATCACTGCAGAAATGCGGCTTCTTACGCCGAGCTTACGGCGTACATCTCTGACGTATGTGCGGGCTGTCTGATGGCTAATACCAAGCTTTTCTGCGATCTCCTTGTTACGCATTCCTTTCCCTACTAATGCCAGCACCTCTGCCTCTCTTGGGGTTAGCATGGCTGTCCTTGTGGCGGCTACTACGTCGGCCTTTGATATGCCACTGCGCATGGGTTTGTGCGATAGCGGCGTTTGCGAGCTAGCTCTATGAAGCCTCGCATCAGCGGGTATTCGTCGTCTCCCAGGTCTTTTGTGGCAACCGCCACGTCAACCAGAGGGTCTATTGATGGCCATGTTGCTAGGTCTTCCCGCTCGCTGATGAGGACGAGGATCTGGATGTCTGCCACTGTTGCTTTGGCAATGACGATGAGAGATTTCACGCATCCTGATTCCAGCGGTGCCTCGCAGATTAGCAGTGAGGGTCGATGTCTTTTGATGTTTTCAACAGCCTCATCTTCAGTGGTTACAGCTGCGACCAGGCTCTCCGGTTTCGCGAGAACTTGGCCAATTAAGAGTAGGGTCAGGCGATTGCCCATAGCCACTACAGTGCGGACGGGCCGGTCTGTACTCAGAATCCAGCTGAGGACCTGTCGTTGCCGATTCCGAAATGACTTAAGGGCACCTCGAATAATCAGCAATTTCCAGGGTCTCTACGGACATGAAAAAGCCGCCGAAGAGGCGGCAGAGCAGGAGAATCTATCTCGACCATCGACGAGATCGCTTGAACCATGGGATCCT